>Ga0115008_10000474_pt1 | contig 29914 bp, 36 predicted proteins | sample FraStrMetagenome_FD_87164 | JGI IMG/M metagenome (GOLD analysis project Ga0115008, IMG submission 87164) | Marine eukaryotic phytoplankton communities from Arctic Ocean - Fram Strait ARC3M Metagenome | ecosystem: Environmental > Aquatic > Marine > Oceanic | place: Fram Strait | collected... | reverse complement strand
ATAATTCTATTATCTTCTTCTAATAACTCTGATGGCATGCATGTTTGAACAAATGCATTCGGCACATCTGCTATCATCACATCACGCTCTTCATGAGCATCGATCGCGAAGGTCAAATTAATGATCTCCAGTGATACCTTTGGACTCGCTGTTTCCTCTCTAGAAAGCCACTTGCGAGTTTCTTTTCTGTTGTATACCAGTCTTGACTTCACGTCTTCTTGACTGTCTTTTGTGTCAAGAGTATTTATCTTTCGGAACTCCCACATTCATAGTATATAATCACATTAATTTGTCATAAAGTGAAATTTAAAATGAGCAAGAAGAGCGGTAATATACGAGGAACGGTGTTCAATGACAGCTGGGTCATCAATAATGGACGAGAAGTGACAGCCAGAGACGCTAAAACGGGTAGTATCTGTTCAGCGAAGTGTCGATTTTGCGAGATAAAACGTAATCCGGATGAGAATGACGACGGAGATAGAAAAAGGAAAAGGACCGAACGTACGAAGTACTGCACGAGCGGATCGTATCGGAAAGATAGCATTGTACGTCATCTTAAATAGCAGCACAGCGTGCGTTGGTTGGAATACCAGGCCAAAAGTCGTGATGAGAAGGTGACCTATTTTGACAGCGTATCAGCTGCTAAACGAATGAATCGATTCACGGTGACGATGGATCCTGCGCTTTCTCACGCTAGGTTATCAATTTAATCCTTTTTATTTTAATCAACCACACAAACATATGTCAAGTTGGACTTACTTGTTCACATGAAGCTGATGAACGAGTCTTTTGTCAAGCGCATACATTTAGTTACCCGGCATCTAAGGAGGCAGCAAAACTTGATTTGTGATGGTATAACGGGCATTTGGGACACGGTGGACAAGCGTTCTGTTAATGCTTGGGCATCGGATGGTGATGGTGTGGTCGGTTGGTTAGTATTGGGAGTAGAAGCGTGCGGGGCGGGCGCGGTTAGGCGAGTCCCGATGAGATACGGTAGTTGATAAAATGTATAGACAAGGATGGTAAATCTTTGTAGAAGAAATTCAAATTCTGTATTTTTTAGCGAAGATAGTTTCTTCTTTGATATTTTTGAGAAAAATCAATGAGTGAAGCGGTAGTGAATGGTGTGTGAATGACTTGATGTTTGCTGTCGTTCGTTACTAAAGGTATCGTAGGACAACATGCTACAGAACAAAGTGAACGAATAACATGAATAATGGACAAGATTTTGAAGCCGGTGGGAAATATTATAAGCAAAAAGCTAAAACACCGCTTATGTCACTTTCCTGAGATACGCTTTCGGTTCGTGTTTGAAATCGACTATTGACTCGATTTCTTTCATTACTCGCAAACATGTTTCATCTTTAAAACCACGTGTCATGATTGCAACACCGATAGGAAGCCCCTCACTTCCACTCATTACTTTCGCTGCAATCATTGCAAAATGATCCCTTTGATCGATGGGAATGTCTTCTAATTTATAGTGTTGCTCATCGCATCGGATAGTACTGACAGGCACAACTCCTGCTGGCCACTGCAACATATTTGCAATAAAAGGGTAACTAAATGCAGCGGTAAAATCGCCTGCAATTCCGTGCGGAAGAGCGGGTATTGGGAGCGCAGGAAAAATTATTGCGTCAATATTTGCAGATCTGACTGCGTCGTCCCATTTGTTTTTCATAATGGTCAACTCTGCACATTTTTGCCAAAAGTCATAGCTAGATATCCCCCCATTCCTACCACATGCCAGTAATGTAGCTCTTCTCTTATCGATGAATTGTTTAATCACTGGACGAACTATGTTAGGCAAGCTGGCCGCACTGTATAGTGGACGATAAGAATTAATCATATCTTCGCCTTCAAGTGCTTCAACAAATGATCTCAGGTTTCCATCAGCAGCATTAATACTAACTAGTAAGGGGTATATTTCCCATCCATTGGTAGGAAGACGAAAAGGTATGCACGTATGTCCTGCTTTCTTCAGACCTTCGATTGTCTCAAGCAAGCCTCTTTTTACTGCAGTGCATGGCTCAAACCATTCGTCTGTAAAGAAATATCCAATTCTCATTGGTTTGTTCGTGCGGTATTTCTCTTCGTTAAACGGCAAGGGTACAATTGTTGTATCATTACAAAACGTATTTTCATTCCAAACTGCTTTCATAAACAGTGCACAGTCCTCTACACTTCGTGCGATTGGTCCAGCTACTGACGGAATAATTACTGTAGAACCCTGTTTATTATCCTTTCGAGGTCTCATAGATCCCTTAAGGCTGAGGCGTGTACTGCTTGGCTTGAACCCAATAACACCACAAAACGCTGCTGGTATTCGGATAGAACCGGCAACATCAGATCCAACTGCCAATGGCACGCATTTCATTGCAACAAGTGCAGCTTCTCCACCGGATGATCCTCCTGGAACGCGATCTAAGTCCCATGGATTACGACTTCTCCCCCAAACAAGATTATACGATTCAGGTAGCATCATAATTTGACTCACATTGCCTCGTACCATGGGCAATGCTCCAGCGGAACGCAATACACTTAAAAGGAGACAGTCCGTTTTGGATCTATGCTTTTCATTTGCCCGGCATGCGAGGCCACCAGTCTGCAGTGCACCTTTCATTGCAATGCAGTCTTTAACCGATATTGGCACTCCATACAGTAATGGTACATCATCACGTTTCCTTTTCATTGACTTCATTTCCTCTGCTTTGATAAAAGCTTCATCGTAAAATTCTTCAGTTATTGCATTCACCCCCTGATCCGTGTCCCCATTGCAATTTTTTCCATACAAATGACAACGTCTTGCCAATTGGAGGACGTTTTCCGCTGGATCCAGCTTTCCACTTGCTATTAACGTTCGAGTGTCCGCTGCAGTGTAGAAGTTTGTACCGGTATCATCGTCATCATTATTATTATTATTCTTATTATTGGAAGAGGACAATAAACACTTATGAACCTTGGTATCCCTCTGGTGTAACGTTTCTGTGACCCAACCTCTTAATTGCTTCTTTCTCTTCCAGCGATTATACTTTTTTAATGATGCTTTGATCAGAAACAGAGACAACAGTATTATGATAACAAGTTCAAACATGCTTCTTTTGTCATTTTGCGTACTCTATCTCTCTCTCTAGTATATAGATTTGGTATTGGATAATGCTAATACGAAGCTGAAGGGGTGGTAGTGAGTAGGATTTTGGAGATGCCCAGTAGCTAGTAGAGAGTAGAGAGTGTCAAGCTTGACAGGAACACGAACAGGAACAGAAATAGAAAAAATTAAAAGAAACATACGAGCACGAGCACAGAGATGGGAATCCATAAATACCGCTCACATCAAAATTTATACGCGTTTGGTCCAAAATCAAGCATAAGCTTACGATTTCAAGAAATAGGAGCTGGTCAAGAAGGCTTTTTCATTCAATTAATCGCAGTTGAATGGTGGAAATATTAGATAAGTAAGGCTCTTCACCGGTTTACTATTAATGGCATATACAGCCTTCAGAACCGCTTTAAAAAGAGACATTAATCTTTTTTATAAACAGGATAGGATACAAGTGCAGTGACATATGCTTTTTCAGAGTCTCAGAGACATCATGCAAGGAATCATGATCATAGTTATTCATTGATATTGATTGTGATGATGTTTACCAATACTTTGAACAATGATATGGGAAGCAATATCATTACCATCACACAGATACGAGCGTACAAAACGAGCGTACAAAAATTCATTAAAAGGTTGCATAATAATATTTAAGACGTACAAATGAAATTCATTTGTAAATCATGCATTGATACTATTTCTGATTGACGATTGCAGCGAATATAAACTGCAAAAAGGTAACGTTACTGCTCTTAAAAGTGAATCTTTTGCATTTTCAAAATAATAATGAAAATTTAGATTTCATCGATCAAAATTTAAAAATCTCCATCGATCGAATCACCGTCCAAATATGTTAAATTTTATTCGTCATATTCCGCGCAAAATTCGTCATCTTTACTCGAATCATAGCCTTTCTCGTCAGGGTCCTGATGAACTGTGATTATACCAAGATCCACCAAAATAGAAAAATTTCTTTCCTCTTCCTCCATACCAGCATATTTCTTTGCTAAGTCTACGGGTGCTGGTGCAGGGGCGGGAGCAGGGGTGGGTTCCTTTACAACTGCAACTGGTTCCTCTTCCACTGCGGCAGGAGCTTCTTTCTCTGCTTTGGCCTTCTTGGCCTTTTTCGCCTTTCCTTTTGCATCGAGAGAAGAGACTCCACCGACGCGTCCGAATGTGGATGGAGCAAAGGCTTCAACAGAAGAAATTAGCAACGTGAGAGCAGCGATTGAAATCTTCATACTAATATATATATGGAAAATCAAAGAATAGATCGGCTCTTTCAAATGTCACGAGGTGCCGATGTCACCTATCAAGGATCAAGATCACATACATGTACAGGTCTACGTCGCAGGCGTACGTAGGGCCATCATCTTGAACACTATCTTTGGCTATTTAGTTAGTATAAGTTATCTTACAACAAAAAGTAATTGCCCAATGTCCAATGCCCAATGCCCTATTGCACGTCCCATAATGCGAATTTTGGCTCAAACACAAATTGGAAATTTGTACATGAACCCGGTACTTCGTGAAATGAAAAATGAACGCAATAAGGATTGTCGAGAAGCAAAATTATATTCTGCTCGTAGCTGTCAAATATACTTTTAGCTTAAAAAATCGTACAGTGATGAGCCCTTTACGATTATAGATTGGAGTTATTAATGATACTAGTTAGGTGTTGGCGTTATTAAACTGCATGCCATACGCAAAATGACAGATCCTTTTCGTAATCTTCGCTCGGGACGACAAAGCTAAATTCACGAATCGTGATCTATGATGAAAACCCATTGGGACAGATTCCCTCGACAGGGACCTTACATAGATCGAAGTTGCTACCGGTAGATTACTTCTGTCGTAGTCATCAAGCTCATTTCTCGATACAAAACAAATTTCAATCAGCTACAAAATCGGTTTTGTCTTTTTTATAATTTTTCAATTCTGTTCCTATTTCATTTTGATAAGAAGTCAAAGTTAGCGGACTACTGCTCTCTCTTTAGGAGACCTCTCTCTCTAGAGAGAGAGAGAATTTGGAGTCCTGCCTAGAATCTTTGAAAGGACAATTCACTTCCAAAGATTCTTATCTATGACATTAATGATTCATAGCTCTAAAATGATAGCCATTCAAATAAGAGATTCGATATGCCGGTAAGTCACAGGTTACAGTGTATATGTATCGGGATTCTTCTCGGAACGCTGCATGAAGAAGAAAATCAATGGAAATACATATACACGTAGCTAACTGGAAATCTCCGTTCGGAATACTACGTAGAGATACGGTATGAACGAAAATCTTGTACGAAATACGACAAGAAATTCTGTTTTACATTGATATATGGCCAAAAACTCCGATCCGTCATCCGTCGTTCATACATCTTCTTCTGATTGGATACAATTTTCTCAGAAACTTCTTTTTTCCGGTACTATGTGTACATCGTAGGTCCACTACCTAACTCCTACTTCCAACGTCGTACATATTGTTCCGGTTGCTCGTACATGTACATTTTGAACTCTCGATTCATATGAGAGTATGTTCGAATCTACCATGACGTGACAGGTGATAGCTTCGAAATATCTCGGTTTTTCGTGACAGAGAACAGAGATGGGTGATCCGGTGCGTGAGCAATACAAAAAAATATACGAGTCGTATTGCGCTCGGAAAAATAAAATATAACACACGAAACAAAAACACACTAGAGAAAAACCTCTCTCTTCACAGCTCCGAGAGGTAACTAATTCACACTCATCCAATAAATTAATTGTCTATAACCAATATTCACACAGCACCTCTTATCCATGCCGAAGGCAGCTGCTGGTAACACAGGACGTAAGGCCAAACCCAAATCCGTCAAGAAGGAGTTCGACGCAGCAACTTTCAGCGAGGAACGGGCACGGGATTTGGTCAGATGCCGATGGTTGAACGTTTCCGAACTGGAGTGCATCTTAGACTCGAACAATCCACTGTTTGATATTACGCCGCATCCGCCGAAATCTCCGCCCGTTAGTGGGAGTATTTTCCTGTACGATCGCAGTGCTACAAGGAATTATAAGGATGATGGACATGTGTGGATTAAAAAGAGGAATAGTCCAAAGGTTCGTGAGGATCATGTAAAACTTCGTATTGGTGGCCGTTATAGAGTAGCCGGTTGTTATGTGCACAGTGCGGATGTGAGTACGATGCATCGGAGAGCGTATCATTTATTGGATCCGAATGCTGCCTCGAGCTCTCCGAATTATGTCAATGAGGAGCAAAAGACGAATATAAGTAGCGGTAATGCTATGAAACCGGTGTTTACTGGTGCGAGTAAGGCAATATCAACATTGGTGTTGGTGCATTACTTGGATACAGATATTGCTGGAAAGATTATGAATGGAGAAGTTGCGATGGAGGTGGGAAAGATTAATAGTAGCGGTAGTAGTAGTAATAGTAGGACAATGGGGAATATTAGCAATCATTCCCCAACGTATCCGGGCTCCATTACCACCCCCTTTCATTCGGCTCATCAAAAGTATCCAAATCCAGCAGCAGAAATTAATCAGCATCTTTTGAAAGTAAATAAAGGTCTTCATGTAAATCATTTGAACGACTATAATAATGTTGATGAGGGAAATCCAATGGATTGTGGTGAAGAAAGTGGTGAAAACATTCGTGATGTCTTCATGTCATCTATGGGATCTATGGGGGACTCTTTATACAACCTATTTGATGAGAGTGAAAACAATATGAATGTCCATGATGGGAATGAGGAACCAAGTCAGGTTCGTAACAAAACGCCAGGTCAAATGATTTTTGCCTCGGCACCAAGGCATAACTCTCAACTGTCAGAATCTAGCTTTTACGAATTTGTAAGTAGCAGCTTTGAGCCAAGCAACGGATCATGGTCCGAACTCCCCAACAGTCCGAGGGAATCATCGACAAGCTCATTGACATTGAAGCTCGATGATGAAAATATTTATTCAGCAAAGCCTTCGTATTTAAACGAGACGATGACTGATGCATCCCCAGAGGTCTATGACTATGTCTGGCAGCAAAAACAACTTCATCGTGCACAGTCTCATGATTTGACAAATCTTGACTCGATTCCAGAAACTCTTAGTGCTACTGCAGGGTCGATGCGGCAACCATTAAATAACAATGATTATATGTCACCGAAACATTGGAACAGTGATGCAGGCAATGAAACGCAGGCTCAATCTATGACTCTTCCTCAAGTCATCGATGTAACACCAGATCATGTCACATACCGTCCAAATTCCAATAAACAATCAAAAATTGTTATTTCTTTCTCGAATCCCGTTGCAAAAGGAGGCCAAAACCTACATTTTTTTATTGCTTTTGTCGACACTCAAAAGGAAAATCTTTCTGGTGATGATCTCAACATTTCGCCTGCATTCGAGGTCAACCCATTTACGTATCGTTGTGTATGCCCAAGATTACCCTCAGATTGCAATCGGGCTGTATTTCTTTTTGGATCACCTCCAGACTATAGTTCAGGTTACAGTGATCTTCAACTTTTAAGTGACAATTTACAGAAGCAGTGGAAGGAGGTTGTAGCGAGAATGCCAACAAATAAGGCACAATTATTGCCAACATTTTTTGCTTGGAGGAAAGTAGTAAATGTGTGCTTTTTATCTCAAATAAGTGATGATGTCATAGAATTTACAGGTGAGAAAAAGTCATGCACTTCAATGTTGTGTACGTTTACTAAGCGTTCTCGTTGCAACAGGTTTTCAAGCTATTTTCCAGCCCTTATCTATCTCCACATCAAATGATTCGTTTCCTTCGACCATGAACACTAAAAGCGATTCGTCACAAGCGAATGATGTTGAGCTTCCTGCTCCACCAGCTGCCATGGCAAGTATTGCTGTAGCGCTTTCTGATTTTCCGGATGTATCATTGAATGAGAATATGGAGCTTAAGCACACTGCTGATCTGTCTGAAAATAGTTACGTCGCACAGAGTAAGAAGCGCACCGCACTAACGATTGATGTCCCTGATGATACCCAAAGTATGATTTATAATCTAGCCAGTAATTCGGTCGGCGCGGAAGTTGACAGGCACTGCAAAATTCGCTTTGTTGAAAAGCTAACAACAGTCATTGCCGGTGCAGAGGAAGGTGAAAGTAATGTAACTGATAATACGTGGACGATTCCTAGCGTAGAACAGTCAGGGCTCTCCGACCCGAATTCATCGTCGAACAGTCTTGTACAAAACGTAGAGGGTGAGTCTATGTTTTTGCTGGTCCTATTTTCAGTTTCCAACTTACAAAAATATTTTCAGCTTTCTTGGACGATGGACAGTTGGAAGATATAGATGATGACCAGCTTGATTCACTTCTTGATAGTCTCCTTATACGTATTGTGGAAATGCTTGTAGAAATGAGCTCAAGCGATATCGAATTGCAAGAGGAATTAAACGCCCCCGACAAGAGTGGCTTTACTCTTATTCACTACGCATCGCTTTATAATTTACAGTCATTACTGCCCGTCCTTTTGAGTAGAGGGGCTAACTCTGATGCCTTGTCCGTGCGAGGTAAATTGACACCTCTTCATCTTGCGTGCGGAGCGGGGCATTTTGCCGTGGTCGAGCTTTTAACCCGTAATGGATGCGCAATTGAAGTCAAAGATTCTTCGTTGTTGACTCCTGCTGATCATGGTGAGTCTGGTGCAAGAACATCAAGTTAAAAATTTTACAATTTCTCTAATACTATTGAATGTAAGCCATTCGGAATGGTTTTCCCGATATTGCAAAATGGCTTGCAGAAAAGTCAGGAAAAGATCTTTTACTGTCAAACAATGTTAATCAACAACGAGCACCCGATCTTGAAAGAAAAGTGTTACTTCAATCGGCTTTTTCGAATCTTAGCTTGAAAGATAAGTTAGCCTTTAATCTAATGGTGAAAAAAGGAAATTTAGCGCAAAATTCAAATCAGAAGCGGAAAGGAAAGAATGTGGGTACCAAAACGTCGGTTCAAAAATTGAGTATTCCAGAGGGGGAAGGGGATGAGTTGTCTGTGGATGATGAATGCGTTAATGGAAGCCATAGCCCAGAAAACATAGAACTAAACGGTAGGGATAGGACAATATCTGTTGAAGCTATGCTTTCGAATATAAATAAAGAACATAACGTAAACGTGCAAGATGATGACGATGATCATAGCCTTGTAAGTAGTTGTATAAGTGAATCTGATCGTGAAAGTCTGGACGTTGCGATGAGCTTAATGAATGAAGAAGAACTCGATGAGATAGACCAGTCTTCTAATGCAATGAGAGGCGATGTCAGAAAATGGATGCTTCGTCACAACTATAAATCGCTGAAGGAGGCTACTCTCTACCTGCAATCGTCGTTGAAAAAGAAGTCGACAGAAAGTACTGTTCAGTCAAAGTCAGCGTCTGCGCCTTTAGAAAGAACAGCCGATTCTAAGAATAAGCGCAACGAGCAAACTAGCCAATCAACTGTTCCGATAAAGAAAAATGCCAACATTGAGGCGAAACGGTCGATAAAGAACTTTAAGAATCAAACTCTTGCGACGTTGGTGATTCGTAAGAATATTCTTGGCGGAAGGCAAGCAGTATCAACGCAAACGAACAACACGAGTCCTCCTGTTAAAGATTAGAAAAAGACTACACGATTTATAATAGATTCGTATTTAGTTGCCGCTGAATAGTTCCAGATTAGGAAGGGAGGTTTAATGTAAACAATATGGAATAAAGAGACAACTGACCGATAACAAGCATTATTTTTTAGATGTATAAGAAGCATTAGGATGTATATAAATTGCTAACAATGTACAAAGTTTATGGTAATTCAATACAAAACTAATGGAGACATTATTAAATAGATCTCTATTTAATTCGAAATCGTTGACAGACTGAGTTACAGATATTATTCATGGTCAGTGGAACATTAGCAGAATGAGGCACTGATGTTAGACGTACGATTTAATATTTATAATTTTTTATTGTAATAGCGTACACACATTTACACACCTATCGCCATCATTATGCAACCATATCGTGAACATAAACAATAAAAATCTTACCAGAAAGCCTCACTTTTTCTCTGCCTCACTTTTTCTTTCCTCTTTTCTCTAGAGAGTTATCTATACTCGAAATCTACTCGAACTCGAACTCGAACATGTACGAGGTCCGGCTCACTATACAGTATGCGCGATAATTCGCATAACTATTCGCATCATATCTTTCAGTCGTGACACTCACACATAGATAACGTGTATGGATACGCGGGATCGGTGTACGAATACAAGTGTTCCGTTTCACAAATAATAATATCATTATATTCTTGATCATCTTCCATGTATCATAAATCATAAATCATAAATCATAAATCATAACCATATAACCATATAACCATATAACCATATAACCATATAACCACATGCATATCATAACACGCGCGAAGAGGAGAGACAAACATCACATCCTCTATCACATCATACGAGTACATCACAAATATTGTACAATTCTAAATTAACACATTGTAAAATAGCATCACACATAATCATTCATCATTCATCATTCATCACACATAGCATTATTATACCTGATCTTCATTACCAATTACCAATCACCAATCACCAATACAAATCATCATGCCCATATCACATTCCATAATCCGCGGATTGGCACGATACCGCATCCCCACACGCTTCTTCTTCTCTACTCATCCATGTACAGCAACCACAACCACCAACAATCCTTACTGGATATCATCCTCATCCTCACAGCGACGGCGGCGAATGACATCGTTACGCATCCATGATGATCATCCTCGATCGTTTAGCAGCACAAATGAAGCTGAAGCAGAAGCACGTGAGAGTATGGCGTACGATGTGCTAATCGTAGGTGCTGGACCGGCAGGCCTTTCCGCTGCCATTCGTTTGAAGCAACTATCCGAACGGCATGGGAACGATCTTAGCATCTGCATCGTAGAAAAGGGTAACGAAGTTGGTGCACATATATTATCAGGGAATGTATTTGATCCGGTGGCGTTGAGGGAGTTGTTGGGGGAGGATGTGACGGAGGAGGATGGTCCTTTGGGGGATACGGATGTGTTTCGAACGCCGGTGACGGAAGATTCGTTCTTGTTGTTGAGGGATTCGATGCGGTCTGTGTCGGTTCCGCATGCCTTGTTGCCGCCTCAGTTGCAAAATGTGGGGAAGAATTACGTTATTAGTTTGGGGCAGTTATGTCGTCGGTTGGCGGAAAAGGCGGAGGAATTGGGAGTGGAGATTTATCCAGGATTTTCTGCGTCGGAAGTATTGTATACGGATGATGGTAAGGGTATATACGGGGTTGCGACAAGGGACGTCGGAATTGCGAAGGATGGGTCAAAGAAAGATTCTTTTGAGCGAGGGATCGAGCTTCATGCTCGTCAAACCATGTTTGCGGAAGGGGCAAGAGGTTCTTGTAGTGAAGAGGTTATTGAGAAGTTTCGTTTGAGGGATGGCAAAGAGCCACAAACGTATGGGTTAGGAATCAAGGAAGTATGGGAAGTCCCTGATGAATTGCATAAGCCAGGTTTTGTCCAACATTCACTTGGATGGCCACTTCAGAATTCATTGATGGAACGACAAACTTTTGGTGGATCTTTTGTCTATCATCAGTCAACAAGTAATGCCAACTTGGTGCATGTTGGTTTTGTTGTAGGACTAGATTATGAGAACCCCTATCTGAATCCTTACAAAGAATTCCAGAGGTGGAAGACGCATCCCGATATACGGAAGAACTTTGACAATGAGGACGCGCAATGTATATCGTATGGCGCAAGAGTGCTCAACGAAGGTGGTTACCACAGTATTCCCAAGTTGGTGAGATCTCTTATAATTTTAAAAAATTTGTAACATGATAGATTCTCACTCTTGTTGACTTCTTTACGAAAGACATTTCCGGGCGGATCGCTTATTGGTTGTAGCGCAGGGTTTTTAAACCCGGTCAAAATTAAGGGAAGCCACACAGCTATAAAATCAGGAATGATTGCAGCAGAGGCAACATATGATACATTGGCGAAAGGAGACGCGTTTTTGTTTAGCGTGAGCGAAAATGGAGTACTTAATCCCGACGAAAAAGCGGCGGATATCTTTGCATACGAAGAAAGTATGAAAAAATCATGGGTGTTCGAAGAACTTTATCAGGTTCGAAACTGCCACGCCGCATTTCATTTTGGATTTTTTCAAGGTTTGTTATATTCTGGATTCGCCGCCCATATTTCGAAAGGTAGAGAACCGTGGACATTGAAGAACCAAAAACAAGATTCAGGGCACACTAAGGAAGCCAAGAACTTTGCAGAAATAGATTACCCACCTCCTGATGGAACCCTCACCTTTGATTTGTTAACGAACTTACAAAGAAGTGGTACTTACCATGTAGATGATCAGCCAGCGCATCTAAGAATAAAAGAAGATTTGGAGTACGTCCCAAAAGATATATCAATGCAAGTATATGCTGCACCTGAGACAAGATTTTGTCCGGCTGGTGTATATGAGTACGTGGAAGATGAGAAGGGAGAAAAGAAGAAGTTGGTTATCAACGCTCAAAATTGCGTTCACTGCAAATGCTGTAGCATTAAAATGCCACACGAATACATTCGATGGACATGTCCTGAGGGAGGTGGTGGTCCACAGTATCAAGTAATGTAGAGATCAGTTTTTCACTACTTTTTTCTTGTTCTAACGTTTAACTACTTCATTGATTCAACTAATTGGTTCATCATTGGTTCATCATTAGGATGAAGAGACCATGCATGTATCTAAGTTGTAATAAAAAAAATTTGGTTCTAGGAAAGGACAGGTGGCATGACTGGTATTACGTTGGACGACAATGTTGCTGGGATACAAAAAGCATTATTGTACGTTCTAGATTTCACTTTGGTTTCGGTTGAGATTAGAAAATAAAGATCTGCATATGTGGAAGAGAAATCGATCACATAATTGTTCAGCGGAATTCAAGAAGTGTCTTTTGTCAACGTGGCAAAGTAGGTTTTGAGAACACCAAATAGAACTCTTCCAATTTTGATTATTCCTCTCCGAACTATTTGTGCATGACTTTGGTCAATTCAACTGTCCTTTCCCTATTATAATCTTATTCTGTCCTGTCACATCAAAATTGAGCTTTTTCAGATACCTTACCGCTTGGTCTTTTTTAAAGATGCAGTACAAATGTAAGGAATGGATAGGCAAAAGCGACAAATCGACAGAAACGTTATTTCCCATCAATATCACATATCATATTTAACACCATTTATTTTAATACAAACTAAAAATTTACAATCCTTTCTCATTATATTCCTTGAGGCTGCCCTCACGACGCTTGCGCCAATAATTGAATTTTCCTCGAATAAGATTATAAGTCCATTTCAAATTCAAAAACGTAAATAATGCTTGCATGGACATTTTTACAAACAACGCCATTTCCCTTTTTTCATACCAATCTGTCCACACTTCGTTAAGCAGATAAGGAAAGAGAATACATCTACCCAGAAACCAAGTGGTATAGAAGCAAACTGATATCAACTTAAGCTGAAGAGAGTATCCAAATGGGAGATCAATCTTCCAAACGGGTACACCACTTTTGTTCATAACACGCCGAGCAATCAAAAACCAAGTGTTCGCTTCAATGCTTAGGCATGATCCCATGAACCAAAAATAAGTAGGGTTCATAAAAAGCAGAAACAGGTATACCAAACAAGCGAAGTGATGTATGATGATTGTTGAAGGACTTTTCACACAATAAGGGACCATCCATACCCACAGTGTATCTGATGTAAAGTATAACAACGCCAAGGTAAATATTTCAGTCTCATAATCTCCTATCCATGCATCTCTCAAATGTTTACTACGATAGATGACCGCTTCTTTCAATATCTCGATATCCCAATTCCAACTCAATACCACAATGATCGGAATCTAAGCAATGTTATATGAAAATATGAGTGTCAAAAGGTTGCATAACTTGCAGCCCCACCAAAATTAAAATGTTAACCCACCAAAGCGAGTAGGTTGAAGTAATCGTGAAGGTTTGCGGCAGAAGGTGGAATGCCAGAGTACACGATATTTTGTCTCAAATCAATGCGATAGTAATGCTGAAGAATACTATCCAACATCTTTAAATCTTTTTCAAATAAGTGCAATCTATAAAGGAATTGTAATTATGACGACGCGATGAATACGGTGTACAGTCCATCGAAGAGAATTGTTGTTCTTGGTTGGTTTTCGTTGTAATTTGGTGATTTGGAGATTCATTAGCCAGAAGTTGAAGATGCAGATAGGTACAGTGATGTCAATGAACCTCGACAAACGAACTCTGGTCGTACAAAGTACAAAGGTACTTTTCAAAATGTCCACTCTGAGAGGTAATTTTCATTTTTGTTTTTGTTGTACGTACGAGAAATTATTCTTGTGTCGTTCACATTTTTCGAGTATTTTAAGTCGGTGAATGATTGCAATTATATTTTTGCTTCATAGCAAGCTTCCCTTCCTCTAGGCGCCTTCTCTATTTTTGGATGTGATTGATGTACAGTATTACCCCTTTCGGTTCGGTTAGGATAAACGTTATAATTTGCCTAATTGCAAAAACAATTATGACTTACTGATTGGGAATATATTTGGCCTTTTTGACAGAAATTGAATTCATGCCCTCTAGTTGAGTCATAAATGAAGGATTCAACAACGTTCCAGGGACGAGCAAAGAGCTCAAGAATTTTGAGTCCACTGCAAAATAAATACTTGAAGTAATGGACAAAATGCCGTAGAGGTGAGAGTGCATTAATTTGATTTGGAAAAGTTTATTTAGATAACAAATTATATGCATAAATTATCATTCACTAGATGCTTACTTGAACTCTATTTCCTCGTTGTACGTTGAAGTTTACTATTTTCCTCTATACCGGGTAGTTGATATTTGTTAGGCAGGGGTAAACGGGGTAGAAAAGAGCTTCAAATTGTAGACTCCACAGGTTCAAAATTACGCTCTCGTTTCGTTTCCTTGACACCTCGACAGTTGTTTCCGCTTACTTTGGTATATAAGTAGTTGGCACAATCATTAAGAAAAATGTACCTAAATGATTTACTATGTTATCAAGATTTTCAACTAGAAAGTCTAACCCAGGACTGTTTGGTGCTGGCATCGATCTCCATAATAGCCGGTAAAGCATGAACATAATCCTTTGGTGTAATCACAAAGGCCACGTCCAGAACATTCACGACCTTTCGAAGCTCCGTCGCCTCCAAGAACATCTGCTCCTGAAGGACACTCTTTTTGTGTACAGTCAACTCCACGATATCCAACGTCGCATTTACATCCAACATGTTTGTTACTATCCCATGGGTCATCATAGTCAGCACCAAAGGTTGAGGCTAAAGCACCTTGCGTCATGCAGACACCCCTACCGGAGCAATCATTTGGACAAATCGTACGCTCACATGCCTTTCCTTCATAGTTTTCAAAACAGACACATTCTCCTTTCGTTCGATCACAATTTCCCTTATTCGAACATTCCGCTGGAGGATGGGCATTGTCTTGTGACACTACAGCTCCTGCCCAAGCGTCACCTTTCGGGCAAGTTCTTAGAGAACAATCATGTTCAGTCCACGCTGCCTCTCCGTTTGGACCTAAATAACATGTACATTTGTCTAAAAGGTTTTGCAAGGGTACGTTAATCAAGCCAAGATTAACCTTCAATGAAAAAAGCAAGATCATTTGAACTAAAGCTCACCATTTTTACCGCACGATCCATGCCCGCTACATCCATTAGGACAGTAAGCGTACGAAAATGTTGTGCAAGCAGAAAGAATGGCAATAAGAAAATTCGTTTTCATAATTTCGGATCTTAAAAAAATATTTAGTCGCTTGTGAGAAAGTCACAGAATTAGACTGTTTTTCAACGTCCATCGTGACTCAAAACCAAACAGAAAGTCATCAAGATTGAAATCAAACCTGCATCATAACAAAAGTAAGAGGTCAAACTTAGGATACAAGAAAAAATTGAAATTTGATGGCAAATGTGGGACTTATACCTTTCCCTAGTGTAGTATTGGTCAATTCTTCGTCGAAATGCTAAATCTTAAAGACAATAGTCAAGAAAAATATTCTAATACAAGAATCTATACATCCCCTTATTTGACATGTTTAGAATGCAATGCAATAACATTTGTGGATACAGTATCGTTCAAATATGGGGTTCTTTCTCGTGAAAGGTTGGACAAAGTTGTTCAAACAAACGATACCATTATTGGTGAATGCCCAACATGCGGCGAAGGCAGTCGTCTAGCTACAGGAGCGTGTAATGCAAACAATTTCATGAAAGAGGATAAAAAGTTACGCAAAATTGAAACATGGGTTCAGACTATAATGGCAAAAATTATTCAGAGAGCGTATCGATTTTATCTTGATCGGCTTTTTGCAAGATCAAGAAGGCGAGTAGTCATCGTTCGAAATCTCCTTTATCACCGTGCTGCAGCAATTATTCAAAGTCTCGCACGAATGCGTTTTGCTATAAGAAAGCAAAAAATAGAGAAAGCCATCAAGATAATAAAATATTCTCCGATTCATCTTTTATTGCAGGCTACAGACAAAAGGCTCTACGAAACTGAAACCTTCTGGTTCGAAACTGTGGAAGAATCTAATATGCTTTTCATTGATTACGATACTCTTATAGAGCGTGTCGGCCACCACTATGAACGTGGTGAAGTAGAGAGGAACGTACTTTTGATTGCCCAACGAATTTTAGATAAAGCTGCTCTATTGGCTACGCGGATCCAAGCTCAAATAAGGAAACTAATGGCAAAATTTTTTTTTATTCGATACAGGCGGGATATCGTTGCGAGGTATGAAGCCATCGTAAACAACGCAATTATCGTTCAGCGAGTGTACAGAGGATTATTAGGCCGCCGACGTATTCTCCAAAGGAAAAGTGATCAACGAAACAAATTGCTTTTGAATCGGTATCTGCAAGAGCGATCGATTGAAGCTGCCCAAAATAAGGCAAAGGAAAAGAAAGAGAACCTCAAATGGCTTTATCTTCAAGAGCAGAGGGAATTAAAATTGGCGCGGTATATGGGAGGATCAACTTACGATAATAGCATTTGTCACAAGGCGGTGAATGAATATCTTTCTGCATTCAGACATAGTATGCAATTAAAAGGTGAAGGCAATCATATGATTTCATCATTGAAAAAGAAAAATGAAAGCACGCATTTTCATCGATTTCGGGAATATAATAACTTCATCTCGAATAAAGCTAAAGCAAATACCATTATTCTCTCTTCTTGCTTACACGAAGCATAGCTAAAGCGTATGGACAAACACAAAAACATTTCAATGTCAGCACGTCATTCATCATCATCATCTTTTCGTTTGCCAATAACAGCAAATCATATGAATGACTACTACTTCTACTACTACTACTACTGCTGCTATCATCATCACAGAATTCAATTCATAATCGATAATTAAGCAAAGGCATCAGGCTTTTCGTTAGCTGAAGTCATTGCCATCAGAAACAATGCCAACAGTCGCATCTGTTAATCGCTATTTCAATATCCATCAAGACGCTGTCGTCAAAAAGCAAAGCCAACAGCTACATCTGTTGATCGTAATTTCAAATTTCCATCACTCCACTAGGAAACTTGCGAACAACAGATGTCAAGACCAATGCGAATGTTGAAGATGACAACGTATGAACACGTACTTATGTACGGAGAGAGAGAGTTCGTTTAAAAAGAAACCCGGAAACCTCAAACAGCTCATCGCCATTCGCGTTACCCGCAACCCGCAACCCGCCACATCAAGTAACTTCATAATTTTCTCAAACATCACCGACAACAGAATCCTTCTAATCCTATACAACCCTTGGCAGTCGATCACCCTCATACCTGTCTCCTGGCATCTTTTTAAAACTCAAACATAATACACAGCTAGAATGCTTCGCGGGATTATTTTGGTACTTTTAATTTCATTCACATCTGCGTTCACATTCGTACGACGACAGTGCCCACGAGCACGTACTGGTTACGACGTAACTCCTTACGTCACAGGAAGAATTTCGGATCTGGCTAATTTCAGTCCGACCGTTTTGAATGCAGCTGGATCTTCCGTCATTGAACGTCAGAAGGTTACAGAAACTACGAAGAAGAGCTCCAGGACAGGCCGTGGTGCTTGGGAGGTTAGAATTTACAATGATGGGATGAATACCCGTGAACACGTTGCCCGTTGCTTGGTTCAAGTGACGGGTTTGTCAGAGATTGCAGCCTATCAGACGATGATGCAGGCCCATCAGAATGGAATTGCGGTCGTTGGTCGCTGGTATCATGAACAAGCCGAGATGTACTTCGAAGCCCTTAAGAAGAACGGCATTGTCTGCGACTTGATTCCCGTTGAAGAAGACAAGAAATGAGACCGAGGAAATTAGTAGACTGGGTATACCTCAGGTGCGGCGACAGGCTTTACGCCGTCGGTTTAGAAGTTTTGAATGATAACAGTAAGAATGTGAATTAGTTTAGGTTACTTTTTACATTTGTAATTTTAGATCTAGTGAGCAAGTCGATTGTGTGCAGTTTCTAAGCAATCCATAACAGTTATCTATGGTGATAAACAACTATCGAATTCTATGTGTTGGAGGTCAGTGTCCCTAATGCAACGACTAGTCGGAAGAAAATTCTTTTGGAGAGTTAAAGATGAAGGACTTCTATTGAGCGAATCCTTTCGGTTTGGAGCGGACATTAATCATGGGAAAACTTCCATCTCTTCGGAAAAACGATCACGAAGGAGAATTATTTCTGTCGGAAGTACTTTCGGTTTAGGGATAAAAGGAATGTTGAAGGACTGCCGTTCATTTGATACACCTAACTCGAACATCTTCATTTCTCAGCAATTTCAACTTCGCAAGCTTTCTCCTTTTACATGGTAACATTACCCTTACGATTTAACAGTGGAACTATCTTCCGGTAGGTTTCTTTTTGATTTGAACCTGTTGTTGTACGTACACGTATATATGAACACTTTTTTGTCGTCTTCGTTGAAAAACTTCCTTTCCTATTAAAAGAATAGAGTAAATAGTGAATACCATTTCGGGTTGAAAATTACACAAATATTACATTAAAAGCGTTTTCATTTCGGACGACAGATAGAGAGCACATTGGAAAAAGAAATAATCATGATTTTATGCGTTCGGTATTCGAAATAGATTTCATCAAAATCTTCCGCCACAACTTCACTCAGTTGAAGCCCTCATTTTAAAATTTCTTATCCCACTGGCTTGTAAACGAAACGAAAAAGATGTCATTGTTTCAGCTCACCTACACAAAGTTTTGTAACCTAATTAAGAGATACATCAGAGGCAGATATACGGAAGGTAGACAGTGGTATATTATTTCAACAGAGCGCTTTTCGATATGAGGAGCTCTATGCTTTCTTATTTCATCAACCGTCCAACTTTTTTGCAAACGTGTGTTGGAACACAACCGTAAAATTATGGAATATGAAAATAAAATTTTAAACATTTGAGTTGCACAAGCAATAAGTTTGAGATCGTCGTTGTAGATATAGTGAAAAGGTTTCATCTGCAGTAAATACAGTCACCTGTCCTAAAATTACTTTCATGCCATGCATCGAAAGCATGTTGGTGTGTAAAGTCCAGATTGTTATGTTTCCTATCGTTATTACAGTCGTCGTGAATCTTGAATTAAATATGCAAAAAATTTATGTTAGAGTTAGATTCAACTAACACAATTAGAATAAAACAAAATTGATAAGACCTTGTGAAAAATCTAATATTATAAGAATAAAAATGTTCTACGGAATAAAACACCGTGCACTACAAGAGCAAAACGTTGTGGCAATAAGAAATATGGTAAAAGGTTATATAGGTCGACGGTCATAATGAAAAGTTATCTTACTCATCGCACTGCAGTGATTCTATTAGGCAACGATCCTGGAAAAAGTACGAATAATTTATATGACAGCAATCCACGCCCCGCTAAAGCAAAGCTTTTCGAATTAAAAATCAGGACTTGGAAATAGCAGTGGGGTAACACCTACGTGCTCAGCAATGTCACCTAACTTTCATTCTTTGGTAACTTTCAAACTTCATGATGCAACAAATATAAATGTGAGTTACTGACGGTCTCTTCTTACGCAAATATTTTCTTGGTCATTACGTTGTAGAATTCATCAAAGGATATCATGCCGTCCTTGTCTGTATCAGCCCTATCAATCATTTCCTGTAACTCAGCTTCGCTTACACTACTGTCTTCGCCAAGCTCCTTAGCTACTCTTTTCAAATTAGCCAAAGTTATGAAGCCAGTTTGATCGTCATCATATAAGTCGAAAACTTTTCTCACGCTCTCCCGATCTTCTCCGGACACATCGCCAATCTTACTCGAAATGAGCTTTAAAAATTCATCAAAATCAATTTCGCCACTCGAATTATCATCCACACTAGCAATCAAGTTGTAAACAACTTGATTTTTAGTTTCGAACCCAAGACTTTTCATAGCATCAGCGAGTTCTCTTTCAAAAACAATGCAATAAACAAGTTTCAAAAATTAGCGCATTCATGGTAACTCCTTGTGTTTTTCTCGGTTCGTTCGGCTTACCGAGGATCGATCGTGCCGCTGCCATCCGTATCAAATAAATTGAACGCCTCCCTTATTTCTTCTATCTCTGTTGTAGTGAGTCCTTTCATTATTGATATTATTATTTGCAGTGACGAAACCAATGTCGAAGCAAGGTTGTAGTTGTAGGGCAGTATGAAGAGTTTTGCGTCGTTTCTTGACTCTCCGTCCGTTTCGTGTCTTGTCCAAAGCCCAAATTTAAAAAATTAGTTTTGTGACGTTAGGATTGAATACATCCACTTTTTCGATACGAACACATGTCGGAAGGTTCACGACCTGCGGTAATGTTATGCAAACTTCTTGAATTTTCTTCACCATGATATTCGACGTCGAAAAAGGACGGAAAACGCCTGCCTCCATCCGATAGCATTTCATAGTGTTATTGGAGAAACTAATTAGAATTACAAAATTTGTTCAACCTCCGTATGTCGCTCTTTCTGCTTCAGACAAAAAGCATTGTGCTCACGACATGACTACACGTACTACATAATCGTAATTCTGGTTTTGTCAAAGACTTCTTCTATAATTTTAAAATCAACGACAAACTGTGGCGCTCGACATACAATAGGCATAATCAATAACAGACAAGGCCTACTAATCCACCATCATCAGTTGCAAGGCGTCCGCATCTCTTCTGATACGAGACGTCCCATCAAAAATAGAGCTCTCTGCAAACCGTCGCTCTCTGCATGTGTTTTTCTTTCTTCATTAAAGTCAAATATTTAGTTTCCAGTGTAGTCGATCTCTCCGAAGAAGTCCTCGTCCTCGCTGGCATCACCGTAAGATCCGAGCCAGAGGTAAAGGACGGTCCAGTGAATTACGAAAAGAACGGCAAGAAGACGAGTGTCATCAACACCGAACCACTCGTTCGTTCCATCAGTTGCAACAGCGGCAGTTGACGAAAGGATGGCAGGGGCGGCACCAGCAAGAGCAGCCATAACTCCCTTAGGGGCAGCAGCGTTCAAGGCCGGGGCGAAGGCAGCTGTATTCGTAATAACGGCAAAAAAGTACATTAGCCGAATGGAGGAACACACAACGAGAAGGCGCTCACATCGAAATAAAACACATCATCATTATCCTATCCCAGTCCATGACACACCTTTCTGTACAACAGGGGCAAAGGCAGAGGCCGAAGCGATGAGGGCGAAGAGGGTGGCAATTACGGACTTCATCTTGATATTCTAGTATTGTATGCTATATGTGTGTAGAGTTGTTCTTGTGAAGAATGGCTGCGGGGTGCAGGCGTCGAAGCTACTTCGTCACTCTTTTGGAAGCGCGACCTTGCTGTTGAACAAAAAGATTTGCCGTCGGTCGCCTGTTCAGCTTCGAAATCCCTGAGTGTGAATTTACAATGCGAACTTATAAGCGCTACTTTAAAAATTAAGGTTAGAAAAAATTAGCAGCAGATGTTTGACAAACGACAAATATTTGACACAGACAACAGACACAGACACAGAAATGACACAAAGGATATCAGATATCAGATATCAGGCATTTTTACTCACAACAAAAACGACGAAACCAGGATATAATTACGCAAGAAAGGAAAAAATTCTATGAAAGAGTAATGGGTAATGCAACTTCATCGAAGCCAAAGAATAGGACTGGCAAAGCCGTTCTGAAACAGAAGCTGGAACATGCTCAAAAGACTGGAATTCTAAGGTGTGTATAACGCAGTTTCTCATTTCACTACAATAAACGTATATTGCATTCTTTGGGTGTAAAATACTTGCTGGTGTTGAATATGCTGTTTAAATTGGTATTCATATGCAACTTCGTCCTACCAGTATTATTTTGTTTGTTGTACGTTGTACACTCAATTTTTGGTACTTTTTCTTTAGTTTGCAACTCCACAAGCTGTCCTCCATACCGGATGCCGTCTTTTCCATCCAGAATTTGCGCATACTTGATCTTTCTGGTAATAATATAACCTCATTAACTGAGGAGATTTCTTTGTTGTTAAATCTGAAAAATCTAAAGTGCGATAATAATAATCTGCTATCCTTGGGTCCTGTTGAGAAGTTGGAAAAACTTCAGGTTTTGTCTGCTGCCGATAATCGCTTAGGAGCTGAGCATTCTAGCTTAGCATTAAATACATTGAAGCTTCCATCTTCCCTTAAAGAGTTAAATTTGGCAAGTAATAATCTGCAAAGGATCCCTGGTGCCATTATGATTGCGAAGAAACTTCGCATTCTTAACTTATCCAACAATGAAATTGTCTCGATTCCGGTTGAAGTTTGCATGAACTTCACTGATTTAGCTGAGTTTCATCTTGACCGTAACCTGATTACAAGCCTTCCTGACGAGATTGGAAATTTGACGAAACTTAAAGTATTATCCTTGCAGTCAAATCAAATCAGTGGATCAACGAGTCCTCAGCCTTTGCCTGCCACCCTGTTTACAGATACGTCAATAATCGATATTTCTTTGCGCGGAAATGCAGAATTGAGTGTATCTCAATTGAACGACTTCGACGGATTTGAAAACTTTTTGGAAAGACGAAGAAAAATTAAGAATAAGGACCTTTCAGGCTTTGACCAATTGAGTGGCAAATACTCGTGCGGTCTTGAATGATTCGTAATACATAAGCAACTGCTCTTCTTACTGTAGGTCGTTTTATGGGACTGCGTAAGATGTTAGCAAACATGCACTGAATTCAAAAAGGGATTTTACTGGATTTTTCATTCGACTCTCCTAACAACTTGTCTTTAACAACAAAACATGAAAATATCTGCGAAAGAGTATTGCTTGTCTTCTTTCAATAGACCACTCTTCAATGTTCTTCTTCCTTTTTTGCATTCATCCTCGCTGTCTTCTAACAAGAGAATTATCGGGTTGGACGACATGATTAACGACTATGGGGACATACAATATCGCATAGTCACACGAAAAGAGGAAGAAAGTAAGGCAGTCATATTGGAATTGCATGTTGCAGTTACCGTTACGTGTTGGGCAGATGTATGTTCGGATGTGTTGTTAGACATTAAGCATGTTTTTGCTGGACATAAAGAAGTTGCCATGATATATGATACCAATTCCTGTAAGGCAACATCGTTAAGTTGCATCCTTCACGAAGGTCACCAATTTGCTCTCCTTGTGACTTGTTCGAAAGATACTGTAGATTCTACGGATAACTACGGTTATGAGCTAGCAAAGAAACTTTCTAATTTGCGGCATCTAATTGTTGCGTCGCAATTGCGTCGAGCAATGGACAATGTTTTGAATTCTGCTATTCCTGCGAAATCGCTCGAAAAAGATAAGGGCGATTTTGATCTATTTCCAATGACTTCATCGTTGGGTCGCGCCAATATAGTAAAAAGTGCTGAAAGAGTCACTGTAGAGTTTGATTTGCATTATACAGACGAAAGCGATCGGGCCATAGCACGAATATTTATGAAAGAAATGGCAGAAGCATGTAGGAATTGCGAATACAAAAAGGAATGTGTACCGCCAAATATAAAGGGAGAGCATTTATCTAACTCCGCTGGAACAATACTTTTTCATTTTCCCTTGAATTTAAGCCGTGAGCCCGATAGAAGAGAAAGTGTCATCGAGATTGTTATCATGTTTCCCTACAGCTTGCAATATCAAGTAAAGTCAACGAAAACGAGCTTACGGCAGCGGATTAGAGAAAAAGAGAAAGACTTTCTTTCCTACCTTAATGTTACGGGTAGTTGATAACGTAAAAACAGGTGTATGATTGAGCCTAACCTTTGAGTAAGCTTTCATCATCGAAGATACGAAATATAACAATTTCAAGTAAAAGAAGAATCTTGTTGATAAGAGTAAACGAGCGTGGTGCGCAGAGGAAGGACACTCGTAGCCATCACGGTTAATTCTTTCTTCATAAATATACGTAGTTGTTTTGCTTCCACCAATATCCATTAAACGGAACCAAATTCGACGCAAACACTCATGAAGTAAATTCACTGACTAGTGCATCTCCAACTAAGGTGGGTGTTTCAAGTGTAGACAGGAAAATAAGAGCTTTTTCTAGCTTACGATGCGTCGGTCTTCTGCAACTTCAATGAACATTGTCGAGTAAAACTTTATTAATAGTTTTGGCGACGAACATCTGTGCACATTTTAGTTTATAACATCAATTTATTGTACTAGTTATAACTCGCATAAATTTTGTTTGAAGGAGTAGGTAGTGTAATTATGATTATTGAATTATAAATCTTCAGAAGAATACAGGATTGATAAAATCAATAACACTTCAATTTATACAGTTTGATGTGTAAAATAGCGCATTAGGAGCGAATGTGCCTCTCAAATCAAAATAGCCTTTTCAACTTTTGTTTTTCTTATTTGCATCCTGCTCAGCGATGGCGTAACAAGCACTACATAGCTGTGCAACGTTTACTATCTGTTTCATTAGGCAAGCTGGTAACATAATATACAGAATAAAGTACAACATATCAGCTCCATAAAAGTTCATATCGGATACGAGGATAGGGTACATTATTATGTAAGTGAACTCCGCGCCAACGCACAAATATCCAAAGAAAGGATAACAACCGTAAAACCATCGAACCAAGAAAAATCTCCTTTGGTTTGCTGAACCTGTATGACATCGGGATCATAGGTTTGGATTGACGTTGTTAATCGGAAACACTTTGTAAACAAAATGAAGAATCATCAAAAAGACTTACCACTTTTGTGATGTTGATTTAATGTGTATCCCATTACCATTTGAGCCCAATGACTGGATACATCAAGAACGAGTAAATATGTAAACACGGCTTGTAAATATTTATCTTGTGTTTTCGTTGCCAAAATAACGAGGAAACCAGCTGTACTACAGCGATCAGTAATCATATCCAGCATTCCTTTTTCATGCAAAAAGTAACGAGCGCCATTCGTAAGTCAAAAAAGGATTTCCAAAAACCTTCACATTCAAGCAAAGAAAAAATGCACAGGAGTCAACAGCTATCATCAGTAAATAATCTACATACCACCAAATTGACTGCATTGATCAAATTTTCTAGCCATAACTCCATCAAATAAATCTCCTACAAAACTAAACGATTTTGATTACAAACACACCCAACAAATTCGATGAAGGACATGCATGCATACATACCTTCCTATGTAAAGTACCAGAGCCAAAATAATACGATCTTCCTGAAACAACATGCAATAGAAAGAGGATAACGTTGCAGCGACCCTGCCATAACCGATGATATTCGGATAATATAATAGCACATCTCTTGGAGTTGTCGTTGTCATCGTCGGGTGTGTGTAAAAAGCTCACACAAATGTGATGATAGAGTTTGAGTTTGAGTCGTAGGTGTGTGTTTGTGTGTTGTTCTAACAAATTTTGAGGACACGATAATATATATATTGGATAATTTTTTGTACCGATAGCCGATAGCCGATAGCTACCTCACGGAATATTTTAGCCTAAAATTCAGATCAATGGGCACCCACTGTCCACTCGCTCGCCCCTCAGTCTCGTCTCCCTTTTTTTTGTTACATACCATTACGTTCTCTATTTAGGACACCTATTTTCTTTCCTCGTCATCATTCTCGTACAACTAATTCTCATATAAACACCACAAAAGGTTTTAAAGTAATAAGATGAGTTCGAGGCTTGTAAGAAAATTGTTGTCTTCCATTGAATCCCGAGATGCTGAGGAAGCTGCTGGTGTGCAAGGTGATGGAAAACTAATCGAAAGGAAGAAACGTAAACAGAAGCAAAAGCAAAAGCGATTGAATGAAAGAAATGAAGCATTGTCAAAGTTATCTAAAGAAGATTTGATGCAAAAGAAAGTTGACTCTCTACTAGCGTTTGATGGTCGGTTTGAAATGTATGCATCTGGGATCGCTTTTGCGCCAGCGAAGAAGAAAAAGGTCTCTAATAAAGTTATGATTGGGAACTCTCGGTCGAGTGCAAGTCAAATGAAACCCGTCCGACATCGAACTGCGACAAAAGGAACGAAAGCTAGAATATTGAAAAATAAAAAAGCAAAGTCTGTAAAAGATCTTGCAAAGATGCTCAAGAAAGAATTTGGAAAATAGAGTATCAGTGAGAGGGCCTCAATATTATTTCAGTGTCAATGCTATATATGTTAGATTCCCGCATTGATTTATTGTCTCTTCTTGAATAGATCTTCAAAGATAATGTTCGGAATCGTGTCTGGTTCTTTCTTTTTGTTGTCCGACAAAGGCCTGGAATTACCTTGATACGGCCATCTGACTTTTGTCAATAAGTACATCATTATTATGTTTTCCACTATGCTTCAGTAGATGCGAACGTCTCTTAAAATGTAAAACGTAACGTTCGCCTCGAGTGATCTGACATAGAAATTCTTCGAACGAGTCCGTCCAGCTTTTGTTGACGAAGGACTTGTTATTGATCCTAGTTAAGATATCACCAGCTTTCAATCCAGCTTTGTCTACAGAACTACCGGCTTGGACAGTTATGATCATCAGCCCTTTACATAAAAGACATGGCTTTGGTGTTCTAGATAAATTGTTTTCTGATGCTATCGTACCATCAGAAGAACGAGCTTGGCAGAATGCTGGATTTATGATAGGAATCAGCGTTCCTCCCCACGGTTGTGGCGGCTCGCAAGGCAAAGTAATGACTAGTTTTACCCAACCGTTTGCATCAGCTTTTCTAAGGTCATTGTCATACCTATTGCTGGAACTACCTTTTTCAGCTAACGTATCTTCTTTGTGAGTTGTTGTACCCCAAGGGATGACCGCATGATTGCTTACATCTATTGAGCAGGTACCTTCGTTTCTCTGAGATGAATCCACAAAATTATTTTCCCCACCAATATCCTTCTTTGCAGTGTTGGTAACAGAAACTGGTAATTTTTTTTTCAAGTCTTTGGACTGTTTAGACGTTAAATAAATATTGTTTTTGGACTTTGCATGCCTTTGCTTTGCTTTGCATGCCCCTTTCCAATAATTCTGAATAAGAAGACGAAGATCGTCAATGGATATGTCATCGAAGGGATAATTTTGAGAATGATCATTCAACTTCTTGTCATCATACACCTGGTTATCATCATCTTTTGTTTCGTTCGAATGGTCGTTTTCATTTTCAATACGTTTTCGTTTGTTCCTAAGATAACCTATAGTATCAAATACAGGTATGAGTATTTCAACGTCTAACTTTACCGCCGGTACCACCGGAAAGGTTTACCTTCAATTTGTGAGTGACCCTCTACGTTTTGTAGTTTTCTGTAGGCGTCGGCAACAAATTGAGCATCTCTAACCACACTGCAGAACATATTCATTTCAATCGCATCCTCAAACTTCAACTTGAATACTTCTAAACTTAAGTACTCGTCTTTATTTCGTCCTATAGTAGGACGGTGTTGAAATATCGGTATAGGATTTTTGATTGGTGCCGGCAAACGGAAGATATGAAGTTCTTTTCTATCTTCATAAGCGCAAACTTTAATAGGAGTGTGATTTGAAGTAAGAGGGAAGAAATGTAGTGGCCGTTCGTTTCCCGCCTTGCTAGTGTAAAACGACTCATCGAAATTTTTCGTGCTATAGCATCGACTTGGAAGAGAGACACGTTCTCTTATGAATAGATGAAATGCCATATCAAGTTTACAACCTTTATCCTACAATTGCAATATGAATTATGAAGTCAATTCTGAGATATCCTTCTTGTAGCATGTATAGTTCAAACCAGAACGCTGTTATGATCCTTGAAGAAATAACCTCCTTGTGACAGTAGATTCTAGTCTCAAAAATCATATTTCTGCCAGCGGGGCGCGCCTTGACACTAACTTCAAAACTTCTTGCTTTCATAGAATGATCACAATACAATAGCAGCCTCACTTACCTGCGGCTCATTCCGCACGATCTGTAAACTAACGCTGCGATCCTTACCACCACTCCTCAGAGATGAAAGTAAGATAGCATGAAATCTCGTAAGGTGAGGAATTTGTCTCACATCGAAATTAGACTGGGACGACGGCGATGAATTGTAAACTAAATTCGTGACCTCGTTGACTAGAAATGATGCTTTCTCATCTTCTCTCATGATCTCCGAGATAAAGTGTATAATATGGTGTGATTGTGATGTGAAGGGATGATGGATGGTTGATGTCTTGATCGTGGTTGTGCGTTGTGTGTTTATTGAATACATGTTAAAATATTTTTCGGTTTTGGGTCTTGGAGATGTGAATATGGTACATGTGTACAAATGTACCGGTATCGGTGTATTCGAATATTGGAAGGAATTCGTAATGGGCTAACTTAGACAATTCGAAGCGGGCGCGCCAGCACTAAGTTCAAAGCAAAATTTTGGTATGTGCGTAGAGCGTAGCCAACTACCGGTAGGTGCAAAATGTCAACCTCGTAATGACTTGTTTCCTCGATGATGGTAAATTGACTACCGCTCTAGTGAATGCGAGTTTCCTTCGTTGCAGGGTATGCAGAATGGAAAGTTTTTCTCTACATGTCTTCCTAGAGAGTAGAGAGAGAGACGAGAAGTGGTAAATAATTCTTGAAACAACGTAAAAGACGCATTCGAGCTTCCAGCTACTATTGGTTAACCAATAATGTGAGGTAACGCTTTAGCAAAGTCTCTTGTTCTACTCGTTTATGTAGATGAATATCCTAAGTGGCAAAAAAACCATTTATTTCAAAGCAAACTGTTAGCATAAAGTTCCTGATATATAATTGGAAATTGGAGCAAGAAATCTAATACTAGCAATGGAACGACAACAAAAAACACTATCTCACCGACCCCAAAGATAATGAAAGATCCAAGTACAGTCACACATACCTTGAGCATTTGACCTACACCTGGATAATGAAATACGACAGAGACGAGCTCTCAGATATCAACCCCCTCTCCCTCCCGGCTCCCGGTCCCTCACCTCACTACCGGTAGACTTAATTTTCTCGTAGGAATTTACGTAGAGCTATATAACGGTTATTCCAGAATATCTCAACTTGTACTCAATTACCGGTATACTCATTACAAATTTACATACATCGGAAGCATTATGTACTCCATGTGATGATAAGGAGTTGGGGTACTAAACAATGTAAAATAAATTATTACGGTACCAACGGTCATAAGGCTAAACTATGTTCGACACTACATGTGCATCAAATAGTGTGAAACAGTTCCGCCAGTTTCTCGGCAAATCGCCAAAAACATTCACATGTACATGCATCCCAATCACTTTAGCCGCATCCTCCT
>Ga0115008_10000473_pt1 | contig 29976 bp, 23 predicted proteins | sample FraStrMetagenome_FD_87164 | JGI IMG/M metagenome (GOLD analysis project Ga0115008, IMG submission 87164) | Marine eukaryotic phytoplankton communities from Arctic Ocean - Fram Strait ARC3M Metagenome | ecosystem: Environmental > Aquatic > Marine > Oceanic | place: Fram Strait | collected... | reverse complement strand
GTCACTTTAATAGATACGAACATATCATTTCACTTCAATTACCTTAATTTACCTCCTTGAGATGATTCATATGCTGTTTGCAAGTTTATGCTGTAAATCTGACGATGTATGTGCTGCTTCCTACTGCAAATTTTCTTCATTTACGAATTTGAATAGATAGACAATGTTCACCAGTGTATACAATAAATACAACCTTCCATATGTAATAAAAAGACTATCTATGATCATGATATTGAATGATTTATGTATAATTAAGTATGAGATCATAGTATATCCACCCAAAAAGCATCGTAGGGGTCGATATCTTTTAATGTCTTTTAACATTCGGACAAGCGGGATGTCCGTCTTTTAACTGTCTGTGTCCGTTAAAAATAAAAGACATCGGACATCCGATATCACCTCTACTGACAATTGGCAGTGCAGGTTTTGAAATTTCGTATTCCAACGTATGAACCTGTATCATGTCAACGCACAGACTTTTACATGTATTTTGATAATCATAATTTTCACTTTTCTTGTTTTACACATCAATAACATTAAAAAAATTTACATTGCTACTCTCTGCACCATTTTTATAACACGTACGTAAGTACCGGTACTTGTGCGAGGTGCGCGTGGCTTCTACGTTTTACACGTATTTTTGAGTACATGTACTTATGATCCAAACATACGTACACATGACAAGAATTGATTTATCAGAGTTTACCTATCGTAGTACACAAATGTATGCCTCCGAGTCATCGTACGAAAGAAAAGGGAAAGGGTGTCATGAACAGAAAAAAAGCCAACAGAGTATCTTTTGGATCTTGTGTTGTGGATAGCAGAAAATCGAATTGGTATCGAAAATTATTAATCCGTTCATTACCAATCCAGCTCGACAAACCATGAGACTTCAATTGATCACCACTGCTTTTGCATTGTATCCACATTCCAGCAAAAATCTGGAAAGAGGACGCTTTCCAACAACTTTTGCTCAAGAGGTTGTATCTCCAACCATAAAGAAAGCGCCGACATCGGCTTTGAATATGGGAATGGGAAAGGCGGCGGCAGAAGTAGTCCTAAAGGACTTCTCGAAAGATGCGGCAAGTTGGTTTGGTGGCGTAAGAACTCCAGCGTCTTTCATTATGGGATCTTCTCTTGGTGCCCTTTTCACGATGACTGGTAAATTGAAAGGAGAAAACTCAGACAAGCTGTCCACTCCCGAATACATACTAGTGCAGATGTACCAAGTTCTGATTTTGGGAGCATTTGTGCTCTCCTTGAGTACAGTGGTTTTCGCAACGGCTGCTAATGTACAAGTAATGTATGGTGATTTTAACCCAATGGCTACAAATGGATATTCTCTTTTGAAGCGCGAGTTCGAATTTCCATTTGTTACTGCCCGGTTGGGATTTCTTGGGTCCTTGATTCTCTTCATCATATCGGTTTTCATTCGCGCGTTACTCGAATGTAAGTTCACTTGTGTGCATCTTTGCAAAACGATAGAAATAAATGAACAAAAACTTTGTTCTTTGCATACTTTTGGTAGTCTCATTTGATTTCTTTCATTTTCCTAAGACGATATTTTGACGAGAGGCAAAAACGAATTATTTATTGGCTTAGGCTTCATTCTAGTTGCCCTAGTCAGCCACTTATTGAGTTATATTAACGGTACACTTGTTTGTTGGCCAAACTTAGCTATGATGTTCCTTGATTGGGTGAAACTTGTTTATGCTCGTGCTGTCGGAGGTCAACACAATTTACAATCAGTCTCTGTTATTTCTACGATTTTGGGACTGTCTTTTTTCTTTAAGCATCTCTTGAAAGGAATCAATATCAAGTTAATATCTAAGGACTCTTCATAACTCCTCTTTAGACAAAGGACTAAACTGGGGAAGTTATTGAGCTAAATTTGTGAAAGCTTCCTTTACCAACTTTACCGAGAGTATTGAGATAATAAAAGTGTGTCAATTCAATCCTTTTCAAATAATTTTTATCGTTTAGATTGGTCTTTATCGAATTACAAGGAAAATAGAGAGAGGATCTCGTTTCAATGAAACTGGAACTGCAGTGAATCCTTATTTTTCAAAGTTATTTAAAAAATTATTAATGAGCCTAACTTTTCTTAAAACCGATCATTTTGTGTACTTATTTTCATGATATGTCCAGACGGTTCTTTCTTACTTCGAAGTATTTTTTTTCATCTATATACTTATGTTGTTAACATCTACCGGTACTCTTGTACTATCGTCGTCAATACAGGACATATTCACAAAAAATATTTAATGTGACTATCAAGTGTGAACCCCTCTCGTCAAGATAACACATAATCTTGTTAAGAAAATTGCTACAGATTTAAGCAAGAATCTCCCCTCAGACATTTAACTTGAAATTTACAAGAATTATTTGATGTGTTTTCCTCTCATATTTCATCTAGTTGGAAGTTGCTCTTCTTTTCAAATTCAGAAAAGGTATCATTGTTGAAGTTGAGCTCTCCTTCCACCATCAATTGTTCTTCCAATTGACCTATTGTAACAAATGCTGATGTCGCAATTTGCTTTGCTTTCTTCAATTCGTTGTCTCTCTGCTTCAGCAAGTTGCACTTATCTCGAAGCTTTTCTTCGATTTCATTCTTCTCTAGTTGCAAAATTTTAGTTTCTTGTCGAAAGCGTCTTTCAAGCACGTCGTTATCTTTTTTCAACTCTCTAATTTCTTGCTGCGACTTTGCTACTCGTTCACGACTGATTAACTCTATGTTGCTTTTATCGTAGTTCAATTCTTCGCAATCGCGTTGTTTTCCCTCCAAAAGACGTTTTATGCTACGCAATTCTTCCTTTAATTTTTCCGATTCACCTTCACCAACAGAATTTTTCTTCAAAGTTTTGGACCACACCCGGATTTCTTCTTCATGTGCATCTCTCTGTAAACGTAGTAGTTGAATCTCATTTCTTGCAGCCGAGTAGGATTCTTCGAGCAATGAGTGTTGCGCCTTCAATTCTTCGTACTGTTTAACTGTATAGGTCATTTCACGCATCTTAAGCTCTAAATCAGAATTTCTGTACTTTAACGCATCTATTTCATGATCTCTTTCCTCTAGTTCATCAACAAACCGATCCATATCTTCTTCCATTCCAATTTTCATAGATTTCTCTTCGTCGATACGCTCCTGTAATTTCTGTAATTCCTTTAATAGTTCCTTTCTTTGACCCTGCTCCATTTCGAACAATTTTTTAATTTCTTGAAATTCAGAATCATGCTCTTCCCTCGATGCTAAGTATTCTTTATGAGCTTTTTCCATTGCAGTATTTGATTCTATTAGATCTTTTTTTCGAGTTTCTTCCAATTCCTCAAGCTCAATCTGTAGGTCCCGATTTTGTAATGTCAGTGCCGTTATATTTGCACTACGAGTGACGGCCGAATTAAGGGCATGATCGAGTTCACTTCTCACTTCTTTTACAGTTGATTTCAGCAACTTCACCTGATTCTCAAGGTTTTTTGTGCATGAACAAGAGCAACTTCCCTTGCACAAAGGTGCATCCTTAGTAGCTTGCTCCTCTAAGCGTTGACGAAGTTCGAGTACGGTTGCCTCCGCTCGATATAGACGAACCTCAAGTGACGTTTTCCTATTTTTGTTACCGTCGGCATTATTATCTCCATAACAATTATCGAAATTGACATCGTTGCTAGAATTACAGCTGGAAACAGACGTAAACTTTTCCCGTGATCTATCATTAAAATCTGAATGTTTCTTCTTTGGGTAATTCCTGCGAGAGATTGACGAACGAGGACTACCCGGTGATACTACATGAATCGACGAGCTAGGCATAGATGACGCCGAAGATATTACTGAACCACTCACAGCGCAACTTGCAGACGTAGTGATTGTATCATCCGTTGTACAACAAGAGCTTACGGAATCGTGATGACCACGATAGCTACTCGCAATGCTGTACTGATCGGCGCTATCCGTACTACACGATCGACGTAACATCGAGCCTCGCTTTCGCCTGGCATACTCAGCATACTTCGAGCTTCTGCTGCTCTTGTTCATGGTGATGGTAGGGACCGTGGTTCTGTATCTTTAGTACAAAATGATTCAGCCCAATCGATACATGCTGGACTACTCGTACGTGAAATAGAAAAGGGCAAAGGGTTCAAGAGTCAAGAGGTTGTTGTAAATTTTAGGCCGTCTCCATAAGAAGACATTTGAAATTTTGTTAATGAAAAAGTCATTCCCGAAAATATATAAAAAAGCCTTGGGCTGCATCGCCAGCATATGCCAACGACTTTTTCTTTTTTCTTATCACATGTATTCCTATGTCATATACGAGCATTTATTACATGTGTATAAGTCGCCAACGATGCAACAGGCAACAGGCAACAGGCAAGAGCGCTCTTGATTTATTTCCTCCACAATCCTTGCCCTATTGCAAAACTTGCAAGTCCACGTGTAGAACGAAATAGTTCAAAGTTCGTATTTTGGAATTACTCATTGCAGTTGGTGTTTTGACGTATCATCTCTTTTCTGCTCAGCTCTGCTCTGTTTTGTTACCTTCCAACGTTATCTATATCAAGCGCAAGTTTCTTGCACCCTCTCACACCGTGAACGGCAGCAACTCTTTTTGGGTTTTTCTTTCGTTATTCGAATATTTCTTTAGTATCCTGGCGAAACGTTTCAAAAATAATCGGTATCATGAATTTCTTTGCAGGATCTTTACCTTTCTTCGCCTTGTTCGCAATGGCGCAAGGATTTTACATCCAAAAAAGTATCTCTCCGGCGTTTAATAGAGACAAATGTACATCGTTGAATATGGGAGTTGATATGGTCACGTATCTTCGAACGGAATGGATTTCAGCAGCTCTTGTTACCAATCAGACACCTCGTTCGTTCGATGTTTGCTTGCAATTGGGCACAGATGATGGGAGGATGGTTCAGTTTGTACCTAGAACGCTACGAAAGTTGATTACTTCTTCGGCAGAGAGCGATGGTACAATTTCTGTCAGTGCTCGTAGACAGTTAGAGCAGCAAAATAGTCGACGTAAGGCAGGTCTCGAACTTGAAATCATAGATCAACGTGCAGACGACCTATCAAAAGTCGACGACGAAAGTGTAGACGTAGTCGTTTCGTTATTGGCAGCACAGAGGATGGTTGACAATGGATTGGATTGGCAGCAATCTTTAATTGAAGCCACTCGTGTACTGAAACCTGGCGGGAGATTGTTGTTTGTTGAGCAAATAACTGTGGAAGGTTATAATTACGTCGACGTTGTCAATGGCCTCACCTACGTCAGGAAAGGAGAAGAAGGGGAAGAAGAAGAAGTTCGAGAAAAAGGTAAGTGAATACTTTGATGGCATTTTCAAATTTTCTATCGATTGATTTATTTTTCCATTTATACGGTACAGTATTTGAAGAAGTTGGTTTTGACCCAGTTGACTTAACGTTAGTACCTCATATTGCTGGAGTTGCAATTAAAGCGGAAGACGCTGGTCTCTCGAAGCAAGAAAAAGGTGAAATAGAGAAGAAAAAGGAATCGAACGAATCTGCCGAAAGAGCTTTTGCCGCGTTTGAGAGAGGTCGCAAGAAGAGAAGGAAAAAGAAGAAAAATGCGGAAGAGGAATCTGAAGAGGCTTCCGCGTAACATAAAACGCTAGACGGATTTGGTTAATTTTATGATCACATCATGTACATCTTGACGAAGCACTACAACTTTTCAAGAAAATTACATATTTATGGACATCACACTTTGTTTGACATTTTTATTTCTAATTTTGGTTGGGTTTTCAACACTTATCTAGTTACCCCAGTACGTTATTAAGATGCAGCGTTGCCAGTGCAGCGGGCACGGACTATCCGTATACAGCTAGGTAGGTACGAAGTAGGCAACAAAGTGACGTCCATTCAATCATTTCTGTGTACTCATGTAACTTATCGTCCAAACCAACCAACCGCGAGATGGACTTTATACTCGAATGATTTCTGTTCCAAGTTGTTGATCTGCGTTACTTTGAAAACATATGTGGAAGTGTGCAATATCTTTTTTATGACGCATTGTGAAAAATGTTTTCGACATCTTCGTCCTCATCAAATTTATCCAACACGTTGCAAAAAAAATTAGAACTCTCATCATCCAATAAAATAAGCATTTCTCTATCTCTGACGAAAAATGCACTTAATTCAAACGAAATACCAGAAAAAGTGTTGTCGCGATTTAGTGATTGTAGAACGTCTTTTAAGTCACTTAGGTCGCATTTGACCATAAATTGATTATCTCCGTCGGATGCAATATCTAGTGCTCCACCCTGTAATGCTCTTTCAATCAGAAGCTCATCTTCACTTTCACCCCACTCGCTTGTCCTTGGAACGTTGACAACAGATAGATTTTCAAAGATCCAGTCATTCGCACCAGTAGGGAGAAGCTCACCACCAGTCTTTCTAAAAATTGCTCTTACATTCGCAGCAGTCCTATTTCTATTATCTGTCAACGCCGTAATTACCGTCGCCACTTTTCCTGATGATGTTTGAATCATTCCATCATATCTCATTGTTTCATAACTTGCACTTTCTTCTAAATTCTTTGACTTAATCCCGCGTTCTAAAGCATCGTTAATTTTTTCTTTCGGCAATTGGACATTTTTGGCTGCACTTATAGCAGCTTGTAACGACAAATGCGTCTTGTCACCGCCACAAGCCCTGGAAGCATTTTCGATAGCCTTTGATGCCTTTCCCCACCGAGCAGCCCTGGCATTATCTTTCACCCCTTTCTTTCGCTTTATCTTGGACCATTTATTATGGCCTGCAAAGGTCCTGATATAATTCGTAGAACCCACACTTTTGAGCAACACACAGCCAGGAATCAATCGATTGATCATTCTACCTGTTCAAATTTTCTCAAAAATTCGTTAATCTATTTCCTATCGACGAATGACACACAATGGCAAAGGTAATTTAAAATTGGTAAATATCTCATGATAGATTCATTTTCTATGTAAATAAAAATCGGGAATATTTTCTGAATACGCTAGTCGCAAGTCAAAAGTAGCTCTCGTATATTTAAAAGCATCCTACGATTATAACTCATTATAATAGTGCAGTTTATGATCTTAAGTAATTAGAATAATTACAGTTCAACACCAACTCTAAACGGTATCAAATGCGAAAAGTATCAAAATGCTAGATAAAAGAAAACAAACTATCAAGAGGAGACCAATATCTTTCTCATTAATTCTGTTTTTACTGTTCTTCTGACACTACATCGAAATATAATTCTACACATTACTAACCACTCCATTATTGTCTGCCTTGAAAGACCTTGACAACCTTATCATACAAAGATGTTGTTGAACTCTTAACGATTTATTTGTATTAATTGGGTGTTGGAATCCTATAATGATTCTTCTAGGAGTGATACAGTGATAGCACAATCAAGTCAAGTGTAGTACAATAATCAAAAGGGTAGCACTAAAACCGATGTTCGCGGAACAAAAACAGATGTGATGTGACAACTGACAACTTCAAAATCAACTAAATTAGTTTAGCATTCTTTAACGCCGAAATAGCTAGTTTTGAGTAAGTTGAATGCGTATCCGCCGCTGACGTGCGGTCTGCGTGAAGTCGAAAACTCCACCCGACACGCCGTTTGCCTCACGAATATCACAACAATCGATAGCAATGTGAGTAAATACGATCTACGCAACTTACCATGAGGAAGACTCCTACTCCTAACTTTTGAAGAAGTGTAACGCAATATTACGCTGGGAGGGTGTTCAATGTTGTTGGAATAATGGCGATGGGATGGAAACCACGGGGAGAGACGTATTTGTCGCTCACACTCTTGCTTTGCGGTGTACAAAAGTCGCGAATTTTCCTGCTACGCGCATCTAGCACTGACGAACATGGTTCTTTTGTTCCATCGTCAACTGTTTGTGTCAAGTTATGTTCGTCAAGCCTTATTCCTCAACTTGTCATATAGTATCCACACAAAGGCTAATCTTATACCTAATTGATTTTTTCCTTGAATATATTTTAAACACAAACTTGCTCACTTTTTATTTTTCTTGCAATCGTCACTGCGAATTACAAAATTTTGTATTTAGTCTACTTATAAAACAAAATGAAGGTTCTTTCTCTCGCTACCCTTGTTACTGCCGCCTCTGCCTTCGTGCCCCAGAAGCAGGCTTCTTTCGGAACTGCCCTCAGTGCAAAGTTCGCCCCTAAGGTTCAGTATGTTCCATGCATCACCGCCGAAGAATTGCCTGATCCTGGTTTTGCTACCAGCGGTGTTGCTGGTGGACTCGCCATCTGCATTGCCGTCACCCCTAGAGGAAAGATCTATGCCCTTGGAGACAAGTGCCCTCCTGTAAACCAGCCTCTTTCCTTCGGACGTGTTACTGAGGATACCATCGAGGACCCTGTTCTTGGAACCAAGTTCAGCCTCAAGACCGGTGATGTTGTTGGAAAATTCTGCCCATCCGGAATCGGTCTTCTCCTTGGAGGACTTTTCGAGCCCTCTGGAGTTCCCACTTACACAGTTAAGAAGAACAAGAACACGATTGATGTTCAGGTTGATGTAAACTACAAGGCCAACTTCGAAGCCAACTACTGGTCCGGTGTCCTTGATGCCCAGGGTAAGGCCGACGGAAAGTACTATTAAATACAAGATATGCTTGCCCAATTCGAATAAATTTGCTTGGGCGTTGTGATTATCACTCGCACGCTCTGGCCTGAGCTTTTGTCTCCACAATACCGTTATTGGTGCGATGGTGTCGCTCGCGACTCACGATTTCGTGACGATCGGAATACTTTTGAGAGTGTACTCTTTATTAAAGTTCTATAGGACACACTCTATTGCTACCTACTAAATAAAATAGTGATAGTTGTAACGCATTGAGTATGTACATATACGTTCTGGGAATCTATAAAGAAGACACATCGTTTACGCAGTAACGCTTCAGTATGTGAGTTGTACACGAATTCTGGTTATGAAAGGCTTCTCCTTTACAACCATTCAAGTTATCGTCGCGAAGGGTCGCTTTGTTATTTATATTATTTTCGTTCACCAGTTCCACGACAGTAATCATGTATTTGTCTGTACTTGCACCTCAATAAACACTATTCTCGTGTCACGAGGAATATAGTGTTTCTTAATAACTAAAACCTCGAGCCTCGTTAGGCACAAAATTTCACAGATGGACTATACAATTGATTTATTTACTTGACTTATTTAGATCCAAACATATTTAACCAAATACTAGGCTTATGTGACCAGACGTTGGTCACGATGTTGTCTCAAGGCACCAGTCATCAGTAAATATTATGTAAAGAGGCAATCTAGAAGAATATAAATTCTAACAACCAAAGCCACTATTTTATTTGATGCATTACTGCTTCAGCTATAATCATGACGGTCTCTTTGTCGCTTCGAATGAATCGTCTCAACTACCAGGTCATCCGTCGTATCCTGTTTACCTCTGGATTTCTTATTACGGGTACTTCGTAAGATTCTCAATTTCTCTTCTTCATTCATCATATCAACTTCATTAGATATGGCGTCAATCAGAATCTGAGCACATGCGTCTTCTGATAAGCTTGAATTTTTTCGCATTGCATCTATACTTTCACCATAAGTGGAAGTTACTCTCTCCATGTGAATTCGGAGAAGCTCCGCACTGTCATCGCGTCCAAGATGTTCTCTATCAATACCATTCAAACTTTCGGTGCTGCTCAGTGTACGTTGTTTTTCTTCCATTTTCTCTAATTGATACTTCCTCTCCGATCGAAGATTATTCGAAGCTTGGCATACTTCTAGAAGGATATCGTAATTTTTCTCATCGAACAAGTCAACAGTGCTAGCATGACTTGCTACATTTACAAATTCTTTGAATTTTTCTTTCACACCATCGTAAGTTGTATCTTTGCCATTTTTCAATGAAGAAACTTCCATAGTCCATCGCTGCGGATCGCAAAGTTGTCCATCAATTATTCGCAATGTTAATACACCAACCGGTACTTATCAAAATCTGTAACCCTTTCCGAAGCGAAGCAGACGATGCGACATTTTTTGGTTGGCTCTGAACGCCCTATTTGACATGTGTGTATTTCCCTCTTCCGAATTCACAAAAAGGAAAGCCTTCTCACGTGGCTATAAATGTATATTATAACGTTAACCTAACATCAAATGGCTATTGGAACTTCTAATAATACGAAGCTGCATACGGCGACTTTAGCTAAATACGCGCGTGCTTTGTTTGCAACCACGACCAATTTCAAATTGATGACAGCACAGCACAGCACCGCACCGAGAACGGCAAAGCACTTGGACTAAGACTGCAATATTTCCCCCTCTCTCTCTACTCTAGATATAATACACAACACAACTACTACGTATACCGACCATCAAAAGCCTGCATCTTGCCCTGTATCAATATACGATCTACAAACCGGGTGACGAAATTGAATTGAAGTACACCCTTCCAGGTCTCATATATTTTTCAGACGTCACCGCGTTTAATGTTTTAAAGTTTTGATCCATACATTCCATATCCTCTTGACTAAGGATTCCACACTCATCGTTCACGATAGCAGCAACAACTTCAGTTTTTGATTGTAGCCGTTCGTACTCCTTAGACTTCCTTCGTGCTCTCTTCACTTTTCTGCCTGGAGCGTTTGGGATTGTTACAAACTTATTGGCGTGTGACTTTTCCCTCGTATGCACGTAAGTTTTTTTAATTTTAAACGACGTTTCTGAAGTAATTGGGTATGGAGTTGAACTGTATGAACTTGAGATGAAGGTTGATTGCTATTGTTGTTTTTTATTATTTGTTATCAACTTGTCTTTCTCACTCGTGAATCTGGTTGGTTCCAATTTACAGTCAGCTGCAGTTATTATTCTTCGTTACGTACCCATCCTTTTGGCTGTGCCGGCTAAGAAGGGCCTAGATTCCTGACACCCCCCAAAAACATCTGAATTTTATAACAAGCAGTAGAATCATGATGGATTCTGACAACATTAACAAGGAACTTCATACCCTTCGTGAAGATTCTGATGGTGATCGTAACAGCAATACTTCTTGTGAGGGTATGAGCGAGGGTAGTAGTTATAGTGGAATTTTACTTCGACCTAACGTCAATGATGCCAATTATGATGATGAAAATAGACCATACCTCGGATACTTCGAGGGCCCTGAGAAAAGTTTAGAAGTGTGCTTTCGTCCAGCTGGTAAGGATATGTTCAGCAACATGGAGTCATTGAATGGGCTCATTGGCATGCGTCGTTTGCCGCGCGAAGATCTAGATGAACTTTGTAGTAAAGCTCGTTGTACAATTATGTCGAAGATCAGTAATGGCTATTTGGATGCATATGTCCTCAGTGAAAGCTCACTTTTCGTGTATCCGCACATGGTAGTTCTTAAGACTTGCGGTACGACGACACTGTTGCGTTGTATTGCAACACTCATCGAACTTGGGAGGAAGGTTGGCTTAGAAGTTGAGTGGGTAGGCTACAGTCGAAAGGATTTTTCTTTCCCTTATGATCAGCAGGTGAGAATTTGGAACTGAATTGAATGACTGGAATACAACATATTTGTCTTGACGTTGGCTAAGTTATTATCATTGCCTTCTATGGTTTAGTTTCCTCACGGTTCTTTTGCGCAAGAGATCGAGTACATTGATAGCCATCGCCATCTTTCCGAGAAGCTGAATGGAAGCGCATATACGTTAGGTCCAGTCACGTCTGATCATTGGTTTGTTTACGTGGCCGACAAAACTAGACGTGCTGATGATTTTACCGACACTGACCGTGTTCTCAACATCATGATGTTTGATATTGCGGAAGATGTGTCCCAAAAGTTCTACTACGATCAATACATGAAACAAATTGGTGACGATAATGAAGGCAAATCGAAAGACGATGTCGAGAGGTTGGTTAGTGAGATGATGACCAAGAGTGCCGGAATTGATACCTTGTGCCCTGGATCGAAAATTGACCCTCGTGCTTTTGAACCGTGTGGTTATTCGATGAATGCCATCTTGTTCCGATCCTACAGCACCATGCATGTTACTCCTGAAGACGGCTCGTCTTATGCCAGCTTTGAAACAAACCAAAAGATGCCGAGCTACACTGCTCTTATCAACAATGTCGTGAATACCTTTAGGCCAAAACGTTTTGTGCTTACTCTCATGGCTGACGAGGGAGCTTTATCTCAGATTAAAGACATTCCTCTCTATTCTAACACACCATCTACTGTGTTTGTTCCTGTCAAAGGAGACTCGTCTAGGAAGTCAATCGATTACAAGCGTAAAAATCTGTCTACAATTCAGGTGGAAGATGACTGTGTGTGTATGATGGCGAATTTTGTTCATGATAATAGTAAATTATCTGAACCGGTATCCATGATTTCTAAAAAAATGCGCGAAACCAAAATCCGTGGAATGTCAGTGCAACTGTAGCTTCGTTCGTAAGAGCATGTTTCAATGTTGGCAATGATAAACATGCCACCATTCTTTTCCTTTAAAACTTACACCTACATGTAAACATTTACACAAGTAGAGAAGCCATTGACTTTAGAACAAGTACATAGTAGGCAAATTTTTTGCGGTGAAGATAAATGTTGAAAGCATACGTCCGTATGAATCAGTTATTTTGTGGATGAGAAGTGTGTTCTGCTGAGAATTGTGAAAATAGCTGTGGGATAAATTATTAAGTATATATCATTTATCAATAAAGGATGTAACTAAATCTTGTGCTTGTTCGTAGACAGGTATGATCGAAATTTGGTGCACTATCTGCTTCAATTGAAATGCTTATATTTCTATCGAGAATCTCTACGAAATCAAAATAATCGTTCTCTTCAAATATACACATCTTGCTTATATTGAAATGAAGGATAATATGAATGAATTCTGAAACACTTTGAAAGTGGTTATCTCAAAGCTTCGGCTTTCATGTCATTCATTTCATCATTCGCCTTACGATACATTTCTTGAGCTTCTTTCAACGCGTTACGAAGTGACGCACGTTTTGCCATTGTCGCTTTCAACTGGATAGAGAGAGATGCGCTTTCTTCATCAACGATTTCCTCTGATTTAACTAGTTCGCGTATTTGACATTCGAGTTCAGCCTTGTCCTTCTCCAAGCTATTCGCTTGCTCTCTAGCAATATCTGTTTTGAGAGACAGTTCGCACAATTGAATTTCCCGCTTTCTTCTATTTTCCTCCTTTTCACGGACTTCATTAATCATTTTTTCCAAAAATAATTCGATTTCGACGCGATGACGCGCGTAAATATTCGTCGTATGTTCATCTAACTGTTCCTTTAATGAAAAGAAGTGAGCCTGCTCTTTTTCTGCTTCCTTCAAAAGTTCGTTCATATCTTTTATATTTTTTTCGATGCGTTGTTGAAGGTCGTAGAGCTCAAGTTCCATCCCATGACGTGACCGCAGCGTCTTGAGAAGCTGTGTCTTAAGGTCTAAATTCTCCTGTTGATACATCGACGATTTTGAAGTTAAATTGAAAATAAGATATCATAGTCTTTTTCTTTCATGATTTTTCCCATTTCATTTACCTTTGACTCGGCTTTTTCTTTTTGCTCCAATTCTTTATATTGTTCCATCAAAATAGACTCTTGGGCTTTTTCTGAGGCGAGGGCCAATCCACGTTCCTGGATTCTATTTGCAACTGCTTGGATGCTTTCCATGGTGTGTTTTAGCAATGATAACGTTCGTTAGAGGATGGATGTGAATGCAGTTATCTATTTCTTTAGAGAGGTGATTCTACTTCCAAGTAATATTTTTGCAATTTTTGATTTTCCTCTCTACCTTTCAAAAATATGGCAGATTTGAAATAGGAGAAAATAATGCCGAAATAATGATTCGTAATTCGTGTACATTCGCGTTACGAAACTCGTACATCTACGAAATATGTCACACACATTACGTGTGTGTGTTGGTTCTTCTGACTGTTTTGTCTACAACGAAAAAACACGATACCGGTATTTCATGAGAAGTGCTAATGACAAATAACCCGCCGCGAGCTCCGCCGCGGGAACAACTTGGAATGGCGGAGGTGGTTAGTTGGTAATTCCAGTATGGTTCCGGTAGAGAGCAGAGACATAGAGACGTTTGACATTTGACGTACGATTCGTAAGAATGACGTCGCAACTTTTTCTACCCCGCCCCGCTCTAGAAAAACCTCGAATTCCAAGATTTCCACAAATCGAGACATAAGACAATAGACATACCGGTAATAGAGTTTTGTCCTTTTGGCATTATTTTCAACGAACTTGTACCTCGTACGCAATTGTAAATTTTAGACACTGCCGTGGATACAGTGCACATGATACAGTGCAGATGATATATTATCTTCAACTCCAATTTATTCTGTACAAATGTATTAACATTATATATTAGAATGGATCCAATACGGACTTGGTTTAAGAGGGACTCAAACTCTTCCAATGGATGTTTGTTCATGGAGGAGTCTTGCTTCATATCCCAGTCGTGCCATCGTTTTGTCCTAAAGTGGTTATGATTACCAGGGGATGGATTGTACGAGATTTTTCTACATCCTTCGTTTCTCCCTAAAAGTATTTATTATATGATCAACAACGCTCGCGTATTGTGTCTCAATAAATTTTGAATTTGAATATTCACCTCCAAGCCCTTTCGACTAATCTTTGTAGCACTGTTTGAAGTTTCTTGATACTTCCGCGACTTTGACTCTTGCCTCTAAGCATCTTTTTGGTTTCTGTCTTTTGTGCTTCACATGTCAGTAAATTTTTCTATTCGGAGGTTGAATGAATTTTTTGTGTGATCAACGTCATTAGTCATAGCACTCTCTCATAAGAAATAACTTGATCAACTAAAGACTTTTTGATTACTCTTGCAACAGTTAAAAACTTTTACTATATTTGATGAACTTTAGGTAATTGCACAATATTCGCCACCTCTTTCATAATTAAATGATATAGGAACCACATAAATGGCGATAGACTTTCCTTTGGCGTAGGCCTTTCTTCATTATTGCCATCGCTCATTGTTTCTTCGTCAGAGGAATTCGCGCATTTCACTGCGTTCGTCGTAAATCAAATTGTTTTTCTTGAGAAAAGTTCGTCTTTAGAACTTGGGCAGATGTAATCAAACTCTTCCTCTTCATCGCTGAACTTGGGGATATCTTCAGTAAGTCGTGGAAAAAGATGAAGGAAAATACATCTTATTTCAAATTCAAGTTCATATGTAACGTACTCTATATGTATTGTTTGGTGATGGTGTTGTGATTGAGTTGTAGGTGTGAGTTGGACACAGATTTAGGAGGCTAACCCGTGTATTTTTGCAAATTATTATGAAAAACCTTAACTTCTCAGTAGGAAAGGTTTAAACAAATTCCTCTTACTTTAGGTATTCTTCTATCGAATCAGTGGAAACATCGTATGTACCAACAATATTTTTATGACGATGCTCTACGACAGCTATTCAAAGTATTTCTTAAGAGCATCGCAATTGTCATTGGCCCAACACCTCCAGGAACAGGAGTGATCATTCCAGCTACCTCCTTAGAGGCAGTGTAGTCCACATCACCAACTAGCCTATACCCTCTCTTGGCACTAGGATCATCGACACTGTTAATGCCAACATCTACAACGACACATCCTTCTTTCAACCAATCAGCCTTTACCATTTCGGCACGTCCAACCGCGGCTACTACAATGTCTGCTTTGTTAACAATGTCAGGGACGTTTTGGCTTCGACTATGCACAATAGTGACAGTTGCATTGCGATGCATAAGCAACATTGCTACGGGCAAACCAACCAAGTTTGAACGTCCAATCACTACAGCATTCTTACCCTCGATTTCCACATTGCTGCGATCTAATAGTTCAATGCATCCCTGAGGTGTACATGCTATATGAAATGGTATTGAGGACAAATCCTTCCAATTCAACTTAGTCGTACCAACATGCGTATTAGTGCTACATAAATTTGCTGTATTTAACGGGTGAAGCCCGTCAACGTCTTTACTGACATGAACGGTATCCAATACCTCGGTCTCATTTAAATGAGAAGGCAAAGGCAACTGAACTAAAATGCCATGCACAGCTGGATCATTGTTCAATTCTTCAATTTTGGCAATCAGTTCCTCTTGGGTTACATCTTCGCCATAGTCAAATCCAAAAGATGCAATGCCACACTCTTCGCATGCCTTTTTCTTCATTCGAACGTAAGTCTGACTGTCACGTCGACTTCCAACGAGAATTACGGCCAACCCAGGTACAGGTTTGTCTGCCTCCTTCAGTTTCGCAACATCCACCTTAATTTCTCCACGAATAGCTGCTGCAATAGCCTTTCCATCAATATCCGTTCCTGTCATTTTTGTGTGCTGATGTTGTTGTTTAGTGCTAGACAATACCGTAAATTTCCTAGTAGTATGATTAGGTAAGTTATGTCGCGAATGTGCAGGTACTGCAAACGCCGATGATGTGATAGTAGTAACAAACGAAGCAGATACCGAAGCAGAAGAAATTCGAGTGGCGACTACAGAAGATAGAGAAGAAGAAACGACAGCAGCTGCAGTAAAGACACTAAGCGATGCCGATCGTTGAGGCGATGAATGCTGTAAGAAACGAATGATGGCGAGCGAGATAAGAGTGAGTGAGTGAGTGAGTGAGAATTGTGGATACGCAACCAAGAGGAGCACTTCAATAACTGATGGTGAATGAAGAGATTACTTCTGTAATGCGTGATAAATAGAAATAAGATGAGCTAATTAAGATGTATCCTTTCTAATATATATTTGAAGACTCTGATATCTTTTGACTCAGGTTGTAGACTCCCTCTCTCTTCTAGCTTCTAGTTTCTAGCTCTCTCTCAGATCTCAAGAGATGTCAGGTTTAGGGAGAAAGATGACACACAACCACGAATCCAGCAACCAGAGCCCGTAGCCCTTAGCCCGTAGGGTATGTTAACGTTCTGGACTGTTTTGATTTGGGGAGGTAGAATTCTTGGGTGAAGTTTGTGCAGCGTCAACGTGTCAACCATATATTACTAATTTATCCAAACCTTCGCATTATGCCTTACCGCTTACTTCATCGATCCCATGCTTCTGCTGCAGCCGTAGCTCTCGCTCTCTCTTTCCAACTTTTCCTGCTGCCCAAACCAAACATACTAACCTACCTAAACTTTATTGTTAACCATGGTAAGCTTCTTCGAACTAGTCTATACCAAAACCGACCCATTCAATGTGTTTAGTGTGCAGATGTGCTATGAAACGGACAAGCATGCTAATTACGTATTAAATTTGTAATCACCCCAAGGCAAATGAAGTGCCGGGTCTTTCTAATTATTGAAGGTTGTAATTAATTTCTAATTCCTTTCTTCCTGAAATCTTGATAGGGTATCACACGTGAGGGTCGCCACAAGCGCCGCGAGACCGGAGGCCGTCGCGCCAAGTTCCGTAAGAAGCGTAAGTTCGAAATGGGCCGCCCTGCTGCAATGACCAAGATTGGAGAAAAGCGTGTGCGTCCGGTCCGAGGACGTGGTGGTAACATGAAATTCCGTGCCCTTCGTCTTGATTCTGGTAACTTTTCGTGGGGTACCGAGGTCTGCACTCGCAAAGTCCGTATCTTGGATGTTGTATACAATGCCTCCAATAACGAGTTGGTTCGTACGAAGACCTTGGTGAAGGGTGCCATTGTGCTTATTGACTGCCATCCTTTCAAGACGTGGTATGAATCACATTATGGTGTGAAGTGTGGTCTTAAAGGCGAGAACAGTGTAATTGGTGATTCTGGTATTAGCGAAAAGTCTAAGAGTGTTCAGAGAAAGATTGCTTCCAGACAGAATACCCGCACTTTGGAGCCTGCGTTGGACAACCAGTTTGCCTCAGGACGATTCCTTGCAAAGATCACCTCCAGGCCTGGACAATCCGGAAGAGCCGACGGTCAGATTTTGGAGGGACCTGAGCTTGCATTCTACCAAAAGATGATGCACAAGAAATAAACTAGTCAATTGATTTAATCTCGAGTTGTGTGGATGTAGGTTGAAGAATAAGAATTAGTTTTGTTTACGCGAGTATTAAAGTGCGCACAAGTACTTCAATGAAATTGAGGGACTTTTGATATCCCTTCTAGAAGTGATACGTTTTCGCTAAAACTTTACCTTCGTTTTAGGAATGCTGCAATCAAAGCCTATCGCGAGAGTCTAACCAATAGTTCTGACGATGAAGATACACGTAAACCGCTATTTCTTCAGAGAGGTAGGATACATTGAGTGCTTAAAATTGCATCGTAACTCGGCGAGGAAATCAAGTTTATCTGTTTTTATGCTACAATATTTGTAGTGAAGAATGATTTTATGTTAATGATCACACATGGCCTTGTTGCTACTGGAGATTAGATCGAGTGTTTCCCGAAACAACTTGCAAGTATGATAAATTACCTGACACTTGATTTCCCCTAAGCCAAAGTCAACTCTTGCTGAGAACCTTATCAAATAGAGATCGTGTTCACTCTTTTTACTACTGATCACCAAGTTGAGGTTTCTCAAAGCACGCACATCACTAGTGGCGTGTGTACTGACACCGCTATGGTTCCAGAGATTTCGCTCCTCAAGGCTATTTAGTTCTTTTAATTGCCCATTTTGTGATACACAGTGTATATTGACGTTACTGTGTACCCGTACCATATAGACAACTATCAAAGGCTTCTAACAACTTCCTGTAATACCTAATGCGATTTGCGTTCCACTAAGTAATAAAAGTACAACTTGCGAGAAGAAACGAATAAGGTAATGCCTACTTCATCTTCGAATAAAGAAGCATATGGTGAAAATAGCCACACTCTAGTTTATTCCAATCCGTCGAAAGGAAATATGCTCCATTTAAAGCTGCTTAATCTGACTGCAGCTTTTGCACTCGTTCTAAGGTTATTTGATAAAATGAGGTCAAATGGATTTATTTCGGCAAACACATCTTTCATGCTCGATACATCAAGCTAAGTCCACAAATACTTGATAAATTTATCGAAAAAGTCAATCAGTACCAAATTGCGTAGATTTAGTAGTAAGCGCCTCCAACCCACTCATTGATTACATCCAACATGGGTTTCTGAGTGATGGCAGAGTAAGCAAACAAGTTAATCAAGCCCATCATAGCCATACGTCCTGCATCAAAGGGAAGTTATAACAAAAAAGCAAAATAACCATAAATAAGTTAGAGAACAAATATTCACATCTTCTACAGACCACTGATAATGACGTACCATTCATTTGTTCAGCAACATCGGTAAGGCCCCAGTTCTTGAATCCCATATCGGGCAAAACTCCAAGAGGCTGACGAGCAATCGCACGCTGGTAGGAGGGAGTATCAGCCTCGGCAGGGTCAAGCATAAGAGGATCAACATGGGCGTTAGGTGCAAGAGTAGCCATAAGTCCAACAGCGAAGCAGTGCGCATTAGCAATAAGGATGATTGCACGTTCGTTGCTAATAGTGTTCTTTCCACTGATGGTAGCAAGAGTTCCCCACTCTTTCAAGTCCAAAAGACTATCTCCACCGGGGAAGAGACCATGTCCCTTGGCGTAGGCAGTGGCACAGAGGAAAACCCATCCGAACATGGCATGACGTCCATTCCATACCTCAGCGTGTACAGAAGGTCCCCATCCAAACTTGGCAAAATCGGGGTAGTCGCCTTCGAATTCAGCCTGTGCCTCTTCGAATACGTTGAGGGACGAGGTGGTAGGCATGGAAACCTGAGACCTGTTTCGTAACACAAGAGTGCGCGTTGTGAGTAGACAACATGGCTTACGATCCACAAATGAATGACAGGAAGTTATAACGTGCTTGTAATGCAATGCATCGCATGGAAGACGATGACATTATATACATCGTTCCTCGACTCTCGCATCGTTCATCCAACACCGAAACACCATCGCAACATCACAATATAACAACATCGTACCTGGTGAAGGTCGGGGCGAAGGCAGCAGTACTGCACAAACTGATCAAGGCAAGAAGGGAAGTGAAGTGGCGGGCCATGGTTATTCTATTAAGTATATATTATATACCACAATTGTTAGAGGGTGTAATTCCTGTGTTCCTTTGCTTCGCATGCGATGCTTTTTCCCTCTCTCACAAACTCTCTCTTTTTCTTTCAATCTCTCTGTTTGTTGGCTTACTTTGCAACGCATGACGAACACTGCGAGGATACGCCTTCAAGGAGATTTGTCTAGTTTAGCTCAGTATTTGAACTCCCCGTGGTTGTGATTTGTGATTTGTGATTGTGATTGTGGAATTCTTATGTAGGCTATCTTAGCCAGAGGTGAATAGATCGAAGCATGTTACATACGTACGTACGGATGCACAACATGCACCGTGTAGAGTCTACACTCGTAGCTCGTAGATCGTGGACTACGGACTTCAGAAGAAAGTATATACATGTATAAAGAAAAAAGAAACACATCTCGAATTTTCTCTCCTCTTTTTTCGTTTTCTTCCTTGTCCTTGGAGCTTGGAGCTTGGAGCAGCAGCTGCAGCGTCGTACGAGCTCACGATATGCAGTCATCCCTCCTCATGTACGAGTAGTTCTAGATTCTTTACATGTCATAAGAGAGAGAGGGAGTATAAGTTATATGAATTATCATCCACGACGACGTTAAGAGGCGGAAATTTCTCTTGTGGGTTGTCATCCGACTCGAACGTTTGAACTGTGAATCCCGCACAACTTCAACTACAGTGTTGAGAAAGGATATATATATATATATATATATATATTCATTGATTCATTGATATATTGCTTGATTGATGTGTATGAGAAAAGGTGGGGAAGGCCGATGGTGTAAGAATAAAAAGAAGTGTGCAAAACACCTGCGATACTAAAGATAACAGATAACACTGGACAGCATGAATTATTCCCTCCATACAGATGTGGAAGATTTTCGTCAATCTTTGAATCAAATTGTTACGTATGATCTGGAAGATGACCCATTGCAATCGATCGATACGCAGCAAACAGATGAGGATGGGGATGGAAAAGTAAGCTCTAGGAAAATGAAAAACTTTGATATCCATACCAGCACTGGTACCGGTATGGAGCAAAATCCATCTCATTTTAATTTTGGCTATTTATCTCAAACTCAAGAGGGAGGTATACAAAATACGGCGTCAATACATTCAGCAGGGGCTGTCGCTGTGCACAGACTTGCGAAAGCATCTGCAAGAGCACGTATGAGTAGAATGAAGAAGAATCAGGAATCAATTTCGTCTCTTGAGCAACGTCTGAAACAGCAGAAGGAACGTTTTGGTAAAAATGATCTTAATGTGGCATCTATACTTTCAGTTCTAGCAGAACAAATAAGGAGTCAAGGCGACTATATCAAATCGATCGATATTTTTATGGAAGTCCTTTCCATTCAAATGGATATATTGGGCGATGGTAAGTTGCAAATATACAAAGATTTCATATTGAATTTCTTTTTTTGTTCAACATCTTGTTAGTTGTTGCTTTGGTTCATCATTACCTTTTCTGATTGCTTACTTACGTGAAATGGAAGATCATTTGGAAGTGGCAAAAACTATGCAAGAAATCGGAAGGTGTAAGTTTGAAATTGAGGATTATCAGACAGCGTTAGAACACTTTGAGCAGGCGCGTGCCATTCTTGTTGTTGACGATAGAAAGATAAGCAAAATGATATCGGCACAGCTATGTAAAGACATAGGTTTGACAAGCTGGAAGTTAAGCAAAACAGACGAGGCGTTGAAGTACTTCGATTTATCGCTTGGATTTCAGAGGAAGTGGAATTCAACAGAAATTGCGCATACGATGTGTTCACTTGGTGATATATTTCTAGAGACAAATAGCTACGATAAAGCGGAGGACATGTATAAGAAGTCGCTCGTAACTTTTCGAAAGAATGACATTGGTATTGCAGAAGCATATCACAAACTCGGTATTGCATACTGGAAAAGTATGAACTATAGTAAAGCTATGGAATCGTTTTCGAAGGCCCTAGAAATAAAGATTAGACTACTGGGCACAAAAACTATGAGCGGTAGGTGTCTTGTCTAATTGGTTAGGTTTCAGATATGCGCTCATGTTCATAACATTCTATTGCACACTGCAGTCTTCGAGACATTGATATCCATGGGGAAATGTAAACTCGATACTAATGATACGAAAAATGCCCAAATCATACTTGAAGATGGCCTTAAAATTATAATTGAAAAAATAAAAGTCATGAACGAGGAATTACTCCTTCTTGTCGAATTACCGAATAACACAGTGAATGACGCTGTAAAATCTACGTTGAATGAGCTAAATATTTGTTTGGAACATGGTGCAACGACTTATTGCTTGTTAGGAGAATTGCATAGTGAGCGAAAAGATTATGTTCGTGCTCAATTTTCATATATGAACGCGCTCCAAATGCGTATTGTACGCGATGGTCACAACGATAAACGAACTATCGAAGTGAAGCAGAATGTTGCTTTGGTGTATATTAGGCTCGGAAAGTACCACGAAGCAGTGAATCTTTATACCAATCTATTGGAAGCAGCGAAAAGCAAAAATACGCAAGGAGTTAGTGTCGAAATCGCGAACGCATTGCTCAACCTAGGACGGGCATTTCAAGCATATGGGAAACAAGGTGAATCCATAAATTACTTTGAAAAGAGCATACAGATGAAATCGGATATTTTTGGGGAGGAGCACGAAGAGGTCAAGAATGCCAAGGCGGAATTAAATGCAAGCCTCTTCTGTGTTTTAGTTGAATCTGGCAATAGTTTTAAAAATGAAGGAGATGAATTTGAAGCTGTCAAGGCCTTTGAACAAGCGGTTAAAATGATCGAAAAACTTCCAAACACTTATGACAAAATTGCTATTTCTGCTTTACTAGATAGTCTCGCTGACTTGCATTATAGCTCAGAATTATGTCACATCAAAATTGAATATGTTGTTGAGCTCTACAAACGTTCTTTTAATCTTCTTCTAAAACATTGTGGTCCTGATAGCTCAGAAGCTACGGCAGCTTCGACGAAGCTAGGGCAAGCATTGTTGAGAGCAGAAAAATTTCAAGAAGCTCTTTCAACACTGAAGATATCTCTAAATAATGTCCAAAATAAAAATGGAAAACGGAATGCATCCTACGCGGAAGTTAAGCATTACATTGGCGAGGCATTCATTGGTATTTGTGAATATGAAAACGCCATGAGTGAATTGATGGAGGCAGCAGAATTGAGAGAGGATTAGTTCGGTTCATCTCATCCCTTCTATCTCGACTCAATCGAATTAATCGGAACAGTTAAACAGAAATTGAGAAATTATGAATCTGCTCTTTATGTATTTGATGAATGTCTTGATAAAAGGCAGGACTTGCTTCAAAAGAAACGTGCAGAATGTGCTACTTTATTCGTCGACATTGATAAGCATCGAGAAAAATATACCACCACGCAAGATGAACTGCTGGCATGCAGCAGCGCCGTTGCTAACGTTCATCATGCAATTGGACTTCTTAATATGAATCTAAATAAGCTTGATCGAGCTTTTGAAAATTTTATTTCTGAAATAGAATTGCTCCAATGCCACTTAAGTGAAGGCGATTTAAAGCTAGCTTTGGCAAACGAGATGATTGGTGTTATTTATTTCATAAGGGGAGAACAAAACAAAGCTATGAAACTGTTCCGCAGCGCTCTGAATGCTAAACGACTTACGTTGGGTTGGAGACACGTTGAATACGCCAACACATTGATTCATGTCGCAAATGTACACAGGTCACAAAAAAATAATGTGGAAGCCATACGATTATATGAAGAGGCGGGAAATATCAAGATAGGGAAGTCTAGATCACATCAAACAGGACTATACAAAATTTATGAAACTATTGGAGACATGTACATGGGGGAATTGGAGAACGAAAAAGCCACAAATAGCTATGAAAAGGCAAGAGGTAAGTATTGCATGTAAACGTCTATTTTGACAAAGTCGTTTGGTATCGAACTGAAGCACTTCCGCCGTAAAGAACTACTTGATTCAGAACCAAACAGTAGCACTTGTACACGCCAGCTGCTACAGGAGAAAATAGGAGATGTATATGCTTCTACCGATAATCACGATGAAGCCTTGGAAATGTATAAGGATGCCCTTTTTTGTTTTTATTGCGAAAATGAGATTCCTTCTGAATTATTGAATAAAATTGCTGATATTCATAAAAAACGGGGCGATTACGTTGAAACAATTCAAGTTTATATTGATCTTGGTAATAAGCACTTCGACAACGACGATTTTGAAGTAGCATTAACTTTTTTCCGAAAGGCGCTCGAAGTCGAAAATGTTGACAGAATCACTCAGCTGCACCTTCAAATCTCAAAATCGCTTGAAATGATAGGGGAAATATTTTGGTCGAAAGGTCAGCTGAATCTCGCTTTGGATGCTACTATTAAATCGATTGAGATTTGGCGCAAATCGCCTGAAGCCTATAAACTCGACATATCGAAATCATTGGAGAGAGTAGGTGATATTTTCCTCGAGCAAGAGCATATTTCGGAAGCTTTAATTAAATTTCAAGAAGCATTGGCTTTCCGCACTCAGGGACTGTGCACAGAATCAGTAAAGAGCATGATATTGAATGAGAAGCTTGCGTCAGTCTATATTTCGTTGGGATATAAAGAAAAGGCGATTGCAACCTATATGGAAGTATTACGGTGGAAAAAGGGCAGAGGTTCTTCAATTTTGGAGAATGTCTTTACATTAGGAAAAATGTATAGCAGATGCGGTGATACAGAAAAGGCAATAAGTACGTTTCAAGAAGCGCTATCTCTACAGGTGGAGTCCAAAACGACTGATCAAATTTTTACCGCTTCCATCCATTCAGTAATTGGGAGTGAGTACATTGCAAGAGATCCACCAGATAATGTTGAAGCATGTAAGAGCTACGCCGAGGCATTGCGTATTTGGGCTATCCACGATGAAGACAATTTCAGCACTGCAACTGCATACTTGAAATTGGGTGAAGTTCAAGCGAATTTGTTTCAATTCACGGAGGCCATAAGAAGTTTTAAAAGCTGCCTCAATATTTTTCGCAAATCAGACTGTGATTCAAGTAAAAAAGAAACTTTACGGGTGTTGCTTGTGCTAGCGAAAGCCCAGACTGAAGTTGGAAACTTTGAGGAATCTTTGGCCTGTTTAGAGCAATCTTTAACGTTGTACAATACAGATGCAGCTCATGTTGAAGATAAATTTGAGAGTTTTAATGACGGAAAAAATCTTTACAAGAACATTCCAGGATATATTTCTGCAGCTGATAGACTTTCAACGTTTTTAGAAGATGTTGCCAATATCCACTATGAACTTGGGATAGTGTATCAGAGGAAGGGAACGAAACTTGACTTACAAAAGGCCTTGCTTAGTTTTGATGAATTCTGCCAAATAAGAAGACGTCAACGGGGCAATTATCATTATGACGTTGCTCTTGCGATTGAGGCAATCGGTATGACTCTTCTCAAGCTAGGCGAAACTTCCAAAGCAATGAATAAGTTCATGGAAACAGCTTTAATTTTAAAGAACACTGGAGATAGTGTTAGTTACGCAAGAGTTCTCACAAACCTTGGACAAACGTACATGAAGGAAGGTGACTTTGCTGCAGCTGTGGTAAATTTTATGCAAGCCTTCCGTTTACGCCTCAAAGAGAAAGATGAATCGAATTGCGATAAAGTTTGTGTTCTCTTTCACGACTTTCCTGATTTAATCGATATAGAAACAGGACGAATAAAGAACTTCGAGGCGTTAACTCATCAGTTACGTCGTGATAATCTTCTAGGTGAGTTAAAGAAAAAATTGACCACATATTGTCTCTCTCACGAACAATCGTTTCATTGCCCGTAATGAAGCAAACATTCTTTCTAGTATTGCAGAATTGTTTCTTGCTCGAGATGAATACAACAATTCCCTATTATATTTTGAGATAGCTCTTATCGTGAGTGAGAAAATCAAAATGAGAAATCTTTACATCAAAATTGCTGAGGTGTATTGTCTTATGAAAGACACCGAGAGGGAAAAAATCTCTCTATTAAAGGCCGTTGATCTATCAAAGAATCAAGCGGGAGATTTGCATTCCTCTGAAGATGTAGCACTTTTGCTCGAAATGGTGGCAAAATTTTATGTTAAGACGGATTCTATTAAAGAGGCACTCGAATATTCAATAGCTGCATTGAAAATAAGGAAGGCCAATATTAAAGAAACAGATCCAGCAGTTTCTCGGCTAATATTTTTTATTGGGAACTGCTATTACCAAAAATGCAACATGACACAAGCAATAGAATTCTATAGGGATGCCCTTGAGCTGAGGAATATCGCATTAGAAGAAGTTCATAATGCCTTCAGAATGCATGAGGACAATTCCAATGAGAGAAATGAGCTCGGAAATCTTCTTAAACTTCGATGTGGCGAAGCTGCTGAATGCCAACACGTCCTTGGATTGTTGCATCGAGAGAGAAAGAATTATGAGAAATCTCTTCGACACTTCATAGGAGAGTTTGAATTCAAAAAATTGCAATTCTCTTGTGATCATATAGAGTGTGCTCCCGTCTTGGAGGATATTGGTGCAACACAAGTTATGATGGAAAATGTAGCTGAAGCTCGAATTTCGTTTGTAAAGGCTTCAGAAATCAAACGGTATTGCCATGGCGAAGCTAGCGTCGAATACGCTACGAGTCTGAACAATATTGGAACGGTGAACTTCCATTTGGAAAGGTATGACGATGCACTGAAAATGTATCTTCTGGCATTAAAAATCCGACGAGAAAAGCTCTGTGTTGAACATTTCACCGTTGGTCAGATCCAAAGCAATGTTGGAGATGTTTACTTTAAAACACATAGGTATACAGACGCTGTTACTGCATATAGGGAGGCAATTCGTATCTTTAGAATTCAAGGAAACATTTGCTCTGATATAATAGGAACAAAATGTTCTTATATAGCGAAATGCCTTTGCGCCCTTGCAGATACCTATCGTAATGATGGTAAATGGGATTTGGCGCTTGAAACATACAACGATTCATATCAAATTTACATAAATGATGCAAGGCGTGGTCAGAGGAGCTTAGAAACAGCGAGTGTTTTGGAAGGTCTAGGTAATGTTTTTGTTGGAAAAGAAGATTTTGAAGGCGCCATGACGAATTTTAAAGCATCGTATGATACAACTGTCGCCTTGCTAGATGAAAAACACCCGCTAGTCGCGAAGAGACTTGAAAATATAGCGAGAGTCTACAGTCTGAGAAACGATTTTCATGAAGCAAGCAGGCTTATCAAAAGCGTTTTTATGTCTAAGCGGTTAAGGTTAGGAGAAGACAGTGTCGAAGTAGCGACTACATTGGAGAATTTAGCTAGGTCGCTCATACGAGAAGGATTATACGAAGAAGCTATGAGCTATTGCAAAGAGGCAATCAAAATTAAAACTGAAAAGTTTGGAGAAGAGTCGAATGAGTTAGGAATTGTTGAGGAGCTGGTTGGCGATATATACTTCATAACTCGAAATTTTGATGATGCCTTGGAATTGTTCTACAAAGCCCAAACAAAATATCGAATAGACCTTTGCACTGAACGTGTTGGCCTCGCAGACATAACACGAAAAATCGGAGATGTTCTCGAAAAGAAAGGAAATATCAGGCTTGCGATAAAAATGTTTGAAATTGCTAGGAAATTGGATGGGAAAACTAGAAGTGATTCTCCTTTGGATATAATATAGCGCACTCGTGTATCTCCAATCCCTTCAACTCCTTGGTAAAAGTTACGTATATCCATTAAATGTCAACGCACTTTGAAAGCGGGAATAAACGCTACTAATGTGGTTGCCGCAAAAATATACAATTATGCTTTTAGTTTTTGCTCCATTCGATATTTCAGCGCTTGTACGAAGCAAAACGGAAATGATTCTTTTGCAAGAATAGTTAGTTTCGATTTTGTGATATGATGCTCAACATGGACAAAATAAGGCGCTTGCTCGCCTTTACACATACAGGACGACATAGCTGCTTTATCATTTGTGACGAAAGACATAAAATTGAAGTATACGACTATCTGTCGGTTTAATTAAGTCTTTTCAATTTAACGCTATAAAAGTTTTGCCAAAACTCCAGGATCCTTCAGCAAAAGCCGAAAGCTTCGATCAACGACGTCTATTGAGGTATTATCTTGAACAGGCATCATGAACGGAAGTAATTTTGTACGGGGATTTTGTTGATATAAGAGTTTTGAATTTTTTTCAAGGAAGTATTCAATAATTTCAAAGTCCTTACACCGTAAAATAGCAAGACAAAATGGACTATCACCTCTGCAGTCGACCGCATTTAGAGCTGTAGGGTGTAAATCAACAAGAATGCGCACATTTTCATTAACTACCGATGATGGACTGTCGGGCATCGCGTTAACTGCGATATGCAAAGGCAGTTGTCCATGTTCGTCTACCTCATTGACCTGCGAAGGGTATTTCGAAACTGCAATTCGAAGGACTGATGAAGGATATTCGTCAGCCCTAGCCGAATTATGCACAGGGAGCCAACATGAAGGTTGCTCTGCTGAGAGGGATTTTTTGGCATAGTTGTGGAAGCACGACGCTCGAAGCATTAATTCAACTTTTTCCCAACACTGGGCGAGACCTTCGTAGTAAATATAATCTTCTATCGCCACACTCAACACTTCAAAAGATTCCGGATTATCCTCAGAAAAAGCCTTACAAAACAGCTAATTGATTAGTTTTAAAACAATATTACCTTTCTCATGTTGGAACTACCAACCTCTAAGAGACAATCTATTGGCCGTTTTTGATCATTTGACTTGAGTTGAATAATTTCTGGATAATGATTTAGAATCGTTCTGTAAACTGACACAGGGTACGAAACACCTTCCTGTGCGCAGTACTATTAAGGAAACACAGCAAGCAAATTATATTCTTATATTCAAGAAGGTATGAAGAATACTTACATGAAGTAGCGACTCTCCATCAAAGTCAACAATACTCGCAAGCTCGCTCGAGATCTTTAGAGCTTTGTCGAGTATGAGACACGTTATGTCTTCGTCTATCAACATATCAACAAGGTAGTGAAGAGCAGTGCAACCATGATGATTTTGAAGGGACATAAATTGGATAGCTCTCTTTTTGGACATGATATCAGAAAAACTTTCTCGTGAGGCTTCATGCACAATCCGCTCAAAACACCCAACGATATTCTCAACAGAGGTGGGATCACCCTGATAGCTTGAACACAACGAATGAAGACAGGAATTTCCATTGGAGTCGACTAACCAAACATGCTGCGATAAAATATGGATTCGAGCAAACAATATATTCAAAATATCTAGTGACGGACTCATCCCACAAATATAGTGAAGAGGATTCTTTTGAGATCGATCACGGGAAAAGATCCCGTTCTTCGACTAGGAAGAATGTAAGGAGAAATATGTAGAAACTTGAGTTTGGCCCGACCCCGCATCAAAATTTATACCAGCTTAAATCAACTCACAATGGCGTCGCAAAGGAACTGCTCTTCCGTGCAACTGAGAGACTGAAGAAATTTCCGCAAACGATACAAGCCTCCGCTTTGGCATATTCCATAAAACTTCCTTTCTAACGTTTCCATCATTCAATAGTAAACTTCCTGTAATAGCTGGAACTTAATACCGTATTCGAAACACCATAAAACCGCCTTTGCAAATGTGATCAAATTTTGCAAAGAATATTTGGTTTGAAATTTGTTCACTGTTAATTGTTTATTTTTGGACTATCTCTTGTTCTTGAAGAGTACTTCGAGTATTTTTTATTACCTGTACCTGTATTGCATCAGTTCAGCAGTCAGCAGCGAAGCTTCTCCGATGTTGCATACGTGTGTATTAAGAGATGTACTGCAGTAGGCACACTGCTTGATACACTAGATTAGCCTATAACGGTTATCTTGATATTGAGGTTACCTTCTGCAAATGAGTCAGAAGATCAATCTTAGTTTACTTTTTAATCTTATAATTTTC
>Ga0115008_10000470_pt1 | contig 30025 bp, 27 predicted proteins | sample FraStrMetagenome_FD_87164 | JGI IMG/M metagenome (GOLD analysis project Ga0115008, IMG submission 87164) | Marine eukaryotic phytoplankton communities from Arctic Ocean - Fram Strait ARC3M Metagenome | ecosystem: Environmental > Aquatic > Marine > Oceanic | place: Fram Strait | collected... | reverse complement strand
TAAAGTTCAAACCTTTCCACCCTACGTGCGTACTTGAACGTCAAAGTGAACTTGTACGTACATTTGTAGGTGGTTCTCATTCGAGAATATGCGAACTCCCATATTCGAACATGTATTTTCGTAAGATTTTTCTAAACATTTTAAAAACAAAAGTAGAAGTTAATAAAAATTAAAAGCATACCGGTACAGTTAAAAAAAATAAAAAATAAACACACACACATTCCTACATATTGACGTTGACACATACACCATGAACGGATTGCTGACCAAAGCATCGGCCCTTTTAATCACCGCAGCCACTGCTATTTTGTTGAAATCTGCTGATGCAGGTAGTGTCATTGAACTACATGGCAGTGGAACTACGAATCCATCCAAATGCATATGGCATATTATGGAAAGGATACAGGAACAGGCTAAGAAACCACTCCATATGACGTACCGAGCCGTTGGTGAGTAGTATAGTGTAGTATGCATGTGGTTGATTTCAAGTGTGTTCTTACTTGTTTATTTGTTGGGTGGGTGGGTGGATAGGATCTGGTCAGGGACAGACGGAGTTCCTTGGGGCAGATAATGGCTACACTCCCTTCACTGATTTTGGTGCGGGTGATATTCCCATGTCCAATGAAGACTGGACTGTGTTGAATTCGTCACAAAATGACATGCTTCATATACCGTTTGTCCTTGGTGCTATTAGTGTGTTTCATTCCGTTCCCGATGTACCGAATGGGCCCGGAGGGTTGAACTTGACGGATTGTGTCTTGGCTAAAATCTTTAAGCGTGACATTACGACATGGGACAATGCGGAAATTATGGAAAACAATCCCAACCTGGATGTTGAAGGAGGTTTGCGCATTAATGTTGCTCGTCGAGTAGGAGGGTCGTCGTCGACGAAATCTCTTACCCAGTATTTGCACAAATCTTGCCCAGATGTTTGGACCGAAGACTTGGTTGTAAGTTTTTTATTTCGTCGAGCATTATTCAATAGAATGAGATATTTGACCTATCATTCTACCATTTACTCATAACTTTCTTTAAAGGGAAAGAAAATTGATTGGCCAGAAGGTACACTTGAATGCGATGGCAGCGCACTAATGACTGCATGCATTCGCGACAATGAGGGAACGATTGGATATATAGATGCTGGTGAGATTTAAACAGCCCTATTTTGGCTTTCAACTGTTCTGATTTTGGAATACGCATAACTGTGATATATTTTATCGAATAGGTCATGGTCATAATGAGAATTTGGTTGAAATTGAGTTGGAGAATTATGACAAGAAATTTCTATCTAGTAAAACAGCAAGCGAAAATGGGGGGATTGCTGCAGCAGCTGCCGCACTTGGAAAACCGGACGAAGATTTCAGCGAAGTCGACCTACTAGATCAGCCTGGAGAGTTCACATGGCCTATTGTTGCGCTCTCCTATTTGTACATCCGTAAAGATTTGACATATATCGAGGACCCGGATGCTCAGGCTCTTCTTGTTTCCTTCATAACAGCTCTATACGATCCCAACTTCATCAACGATTGTATTGACCTATTTGGTTTCTCTACCGTGAATGAAGTTACTAGAGATGACGTTTATTTTGCTCTTGACAATTATTTGATAACAAGCTTCACTGAAGAGTTTAAGTTTGAAGCTGCTGATGATGCAAACGACCAAGATAATCAAGGTGACTATTATATTTCAGCAAAACGACGCAGTTTTGCGGAATACGAGCGTACTGAGAACGAAGGGAGAATAGCAGATTTAGAGGCGGAGGTTGCTTCATTGAGATCAATGATCGAATCAATGCCAATGCATGTCGATTACGATGATGATGACTCCAACGCTGATGCCGCCATGGGAATAGCAATCGCTTCCATTGTAATGTGGTTTGTCGCGATTATGTGGTTCGGGTTTTTACAAAAGAAGGTGATCCACAAGGATATTGACGAGGGTTCACTTGTAAGCGATATTAATGTTCCTGAAACTAACGGACATAATGGTGCTAATGGCCTTTAGCGCCTTGGCTGCTGGCTGTTTGAAGGTACTTAGTCAACAACTAATCTTTCATTCGGTTAGAATACGAGTAGAGCTCCGGTCATCCTAGATCCCCGGATAATATAGAAATTATTTCATGCTTCTTTCTTTTCTTTCAATTGTGTAGCTCCGAAATTCGCAACACCGGCTAAATTTATTGTAAAACATGTAGGATGGGGGTTGGTGATTTTTTCCTAACCATTCATCACCAACTGCCCTTGAGTGCCAATAGAACATCAACTTGAAGCTTTGCATTACACTCGTAAATATATTGAACAGACCCTCACTATCTCTCTAAAGTAAAGATCAACATTATAACCTAAGGCATTTAAAAACAAACTTTTATTATGGTTCGAAAGAGGGTTGATGAACGTATTAGAACGTTGATTGAACGCGGTGTCGCAACGGGACAACGCTCCATGTTCGTCCTAGTCGGTGATTATGGAAAGGATCAAGTCCCGAATCTTTTCCATATCATGAGCCGGACGAGCGTACAAAAGACTCGGAGCAAGGTGTTATGGCTTTATAAGAAAGAACTTGGGTTTTCAAGTCATAAGAAGAAGCGGATGAAAAAGTTAAAGCGAGACAAACAGCGTGGACTTCTTGATGCGGAAAATTCGAATGCCGATAATTTTGAGTTGTTCCTTACGAACAATGAAGTGGAATTTTGCTACTATCGCGACTCGCATCGTGTGCTTGGGTCTACAGTTGGGGTCTTAGTTTTACAAGATTTTGAAGCACTCACGCCGAATTTACTTGCGCGAACAGTTGAATGTGTTGAAGGGGGAGGTATGTCTTGTTGCTGTACTTTTGTTCTTTTATATAAAGTTTGTTCTTGTTGATCCACGTTTGTTTTAAAATTTATCATAAATTAACTCATGTGAATGATATAGGAATCGTTATTTTGTTACTTCGGACAGTCAAAAGCCTGAAACAGGTCTATACCATGGCGATGGATGTACATGCGAGGTATCGCACGGAAGGACAGAGTGATGTAGTGCCTAGATTTAACGAGAGGTTTATCTTAAGTTTATCAAATAACGCAAATTGTTTAGTATGCGATGATGAATTAAATGTCTTGCCTGGAGTGACTAGCGCAGCTGTTAAGAGTTTGGAGGATAAAGAAGCAAACTTAGCGTTAATAAGAAAGGGGGATGCAGGAGATGTGATTGTTCGAAATAATAAGGAGATTCAGGAACTACAAGAGCTCAAGCAAAGTTTGGAGGATACACCACACATTGGCTCGTTGATTGCATTAGCAAAAACAATGGACCAGGCTCAAGCAGTTCTCACATTTTTAGACGCTGTATCTGATTTTTCATTTCAGTCCAGTAAAACCATTGCACTTACAGCAGCACGTGGTCGTGGAAAGTCTGCCGCATTAGGTTTATGTTTAGCGGGTGCCATTCATTTTCAATTTGGAAGTATTATGGTAACTGCCCCGGAAGCTGATAACTTAGTCGCAGTCTTTGATTTTTGTATTAGAGGGCTTTCTGCACTGAATTATGAAGAACATAGACATTATACTATTTTCTACAACACCGAGAAGGCGGGGCGAGAATCAAGGAAATGCATCATTGGAATTCAAGTATTTTCTGCAAATGAATCAACTTCCCAACAGAGACGGCAAATGATATCATACGCGAAGCCTCATGAAACAGGAAAATTCTCGCAATGTGAAATATTGGCGATTGACGAAGCTGCTGCCATACCCCTTCCAATTGTTAGAAATTTGACTACTAGTAGTAAAAACCGCCTCACATTTATGAGCTCTACAGTGAATGGCTACGAAGGTACTGGTCGAGCTCTTGCCCTTAAATTAATCAAAGAATTACGTGATTCTAGTGATCGACAGCGTATTGATAATGTCAAACATGCTGGTTCTAGTATCGTTGGAGCACAGAAGAAGAAAGGTGAATTTCAGGTACATGAACAACGCTGGAAGGCTGAGGCGTCAGCGGTGACCGATACTGTTGAAGGTGGTGGAAGCTTGGTCGAACTTGCTTTGCACACTCCTATTCGCTATGGAACAGGTGATGCAGTAGAATGTTGGTTGAACAAGTTGTTATGTTTAGACACATCTAAAGAAGACGACAAACTCAAAGGTAACATTTTATATACTTAGCTACTTTATTTCTTTCTTAACCAATGATTTTTGGATTGAATTACAGGTGGCACTCCTAGTCCCGAACGATGCCAACTTTTTCTTGTGAATAGAGATGCTTTGTTTAGCTATCATAAAGTACGTTTTTTAACCGGTGTTTGCTGTCGCCTTATTTTTCTGACCATTAAGAATTTAGTTGAGCGAGACATTTTTGCAAAAAATGATGTCGCTTTACAGCGCAGCTCATTATAAGAACTCGCCAAACGATTTACAAATGCTCAGCGATGCTCCAGCACATAAAGTGTTTGTACTTCTTTCTCCTGCCGCTGAAGAAGATGATATTACGTTACCCGATATATTGGCAGTTGTTCAAATAGCGTTAGAAGGGAAAATCAGCCGAAAACAAGTCGAAGCACAATTGATGAGAGGACAGAGAAGCGCTGGTGACCTTATTCCGTGGACAATTTCTCAACAATATGGAGACTCCAAATTTGCCCAGCTTAGTGGCGCTCGGGTAGTTCGTGTTGCTGTTCATCCTAGCGTTCAAAATATGGGATACGGTTCTCGTGCCATCGAGCTTATTTATCGGTATTATAATGGTCAAATCTTTAGCTTAAACAAATCTTTGGACGAAGACGTTGATGAGAGAATCATAAGCGATGATGATGGAGAAGATGATGCAAATGTCATTGCTCCTAGAAAGAATGCGCCTCCTTTACTTGCGCCACTTGAAGAATCCAGACCGGAGCGATTGGACTGGATTGGAACCAGTTTTGGTCTGACCTCCCAACTGTTCAACTTTTGGTCGAAAAAACTTGGTTTGAAACTTCTCTATATTAGGCAAACTACAAATGAACTTACAGGCGAGCACTCATGTATTATGATAAGGTCTTTGCCAAGGAGATCTGGTTTTGATGATGCTTGGCTACCGGCATTTTGTGCTGATGCTCGACGGCGCATCATATCGCTGTTAAGTGGACCCTTTAGAAGGATGGACGTTCAGACGGTTGCTCGTCTTCTTGACCAATCTGTACCAAACGACCAATACTTGAAGGATGGAGATGAAGAAACGCAAGCAGCGATAACGAAACGATCTGGGAAGAAGACGGATTTGTCAGAGATAACTAACGACGAGCTAGAGTTTTATTTGACACCACATGATATGAAACGTATTGAGCTTTACAGTAGAAACCTGTGTGACTACCATTTGATTGCCGATTTATTGCCAATCTTAGCTAGAATGTATTTTCTAGGACGTTTCGGTAATGACACAAAATTGTCAAATTTACAAGCTGGTAAGGATTACACCGCTCCTTTATCTATTATTTTGAAATATTTGTGACAACTGTTTAATTTTTTCGCATTACGTACGGCTCGAAGCTCTTTTGTGTGGACTTGGTTTGCAGCAAAAATCAATTGATGACTTGACAAACGAGTTGGGTAGTATAAGCGGTGGTGGTGGTCTCCCTTCGAACCAGATTTTAGCCATGTTTCACAAATCTATACGAAAAATGAGCCTAAAGATTGATGCAATATGCATGAATGCTCTCACTTCCAATGAATCCAAGGAAGTAGTAAAGAAACTCGATCATATGAAAGATGTGACCGAGAAAACATTGGCTGAGGATGCAGAGGAAGGCGCTCAGGAAATTATAAAAATGTTAACGCCGGGATCGAGTAAGGAAGCTAGTAAGAAACGTAAAGTGAAGAGTAGCAGCAAAAAGAAAAAGAAGACAAAAAACCAATGTTAGTAGAACATATTCATGTTCTTTCTTAAATAGGAAAAAGTTAAATCATTACTACGGAGTAATCAATAGTACTAAACAAAGTGAATGCAGAAATGAAGTAAAAGACGGCAAACGTCCCAAGTTCCTAATAATTCGAGGATCTGATACATAGCACATTATGAAGTTGGTTCATTCAAAAAAGACAAAAAATTTAAAGCGAAACTTCATCAAGAGTTGCAACCGCAACGCAGACCAAGTTTAAATAACATGTGAATCTGGTCCGACATAGTTCCCTGTCTTAGATGGTTCGCCTCCATGTTTAAGTTCCTCCTCCATATCAGCGGCATTTTCTTGAATAATATTACTGCTAAACATGAAAACAATCATCGAAAATCCGGCATACATCACAGTCAAAAATGCACACAGTCCACTAAAGGCTTTTGAACTATTCTCTAAATTGGATTCTTCTATCCATAAATTATCTTCTGAGCGACCTCTTTCGCCGTCCATGTAATAATCTCGAACCTACGAGTAAACAAACATTAAAATTACAAATTCCTCAAAACCCAAGCACAAATCTCAACAAACACAACACTCACATGGAACTCTCCAAAAATCACCGCCGAAACCAACGTCATATTCGAAAACATAAACAATGAACCAATAAACGCCCCAATCCCTACCGGCGTCGAACGATGCACAGCCTGCGCACAACATGCATAATACGTCCCATTCGGCGACACCACACCGAGCACCACCGTACCATACACACCCAAAAACGAAGCTACAATCGCAGTCCACAATGCCGCAAAAGACATAGCCTGACTTGTAATGGCAATTACCGGTTCATCGTCAACCCATTCGTTATTTTGATTGTTATTATTATTGTTGTTATTATTCTCCTCATTGCCGTATCCGTATCCATAAAGATTATCATCGTCATTTCCGTACGAGGCACTGTCGTAGGCAAAACTAAGGGCAAAAATAAATGCAACGAATGTAAGCACGTTGACGGTGCTCCAGCCAATGGCAAGGAGTGATCGTCGATTGCGGATGGTGTTGCCGCATAGGGATGGAGACATTTCGTGTGTTACTTTTGATTATTGTATATAGGATTGAAAATTTGGAAAGGAATTGGTTCATGTATTCCATATAATTTACAGTTCATTCCATTCAATGATGATTGGATTCGATAGAATAGATGTTGTCGAACGTTGGTATGTACATGTATTAATCGTACATGTAGTCTGTGTCTTCTGATTTTGGGAGACCAATGATTGGCAGAGTTCGCTTTGTGAGAGAGCTAACAAACAAACAAATCTGTTTAGCTTTTCTGAGAGAAAACGAGGAACACTTCGTCATATTATATTAAAATATACATGTACATGGAGTTGAGTTTCTTGTACTTCTGAAGTATTTTCTATTTGTGATTATATTCATAATATACCCGGTATTACGGTACATGTTATTAATACATGTAGTTACGTCTGCAACAACTTTGTTGGATCTGCTGACGCTGTTTTCCGTTATTGTTGATCGCTCATCTAATCTGGTTAAGGTTCTAATTTAAGGAGGTCGATTACCTGCAACCTGCAACCTGCAACCTGCAACCTGACCAAATTCTATATTGTGTTTTTCTTATGTATAAATATTTATGGGCTGGATGCATGAGATCGATCACGTTGGACACAGGCTTGAATTATGCCAACCCGAGCAGTCTCGCGTTCCAACCTTATTTGTTCGTTCGTTTGCCTCTTGGCCGTGACCAAGTTAGATCATATCAATGCAATAATAACCTTCACCATATGCCTGCTTCGTCTCCTTCAAGATCTATCGATGGTCTACCAGTAGTCCCAGAATAATTAATGCCGCTATTTGAACGCTAAAATCGCTTATTTGTAAAATGTGCTCTCGTAAAAGGATTAACGACTAAATGTAGAATTAACATTGTAAACTACAATTGGCTATCATGAAACAAGAGAAGGGGTTAGGGTAGGTTCCAAGTATATTTACTTCTTATCAACCACATCATAATACGAATCACCATGCTTTGCCAATTTTTTCGCACTAATAACTAAACGATCCAAAATGTCTACCAAATACCTCTTATTTTCAATTCTGCTTGGAAACTTGTTGCTAGTAAGCATCAAACGGTTTGTTCGTTCGTGATATCGTTTTCCTACCAACTGCAACAACATCTCACGCTCTACCTCATTCTCTATCGGAATGTCTGCCATATTAACCTTGAGAGTTATCTTAAATTCATTCTCCTGAATATACGGTGCCTGTGGTCGCAATGGGTAGTGTGTTGCCTGAAATCGTAATGCATCTTCATCGATACCACACTTGAGAAACTTCGGCGGGTGCGGATCGATCGGCTCGTCATCCTCAAGACCTGTAGTTGTACGGCCGTTTCTAATATTTTCAAAGAACGATGCGAATGGACTCTCATAATCCAGCTGTTGTTGAGATGTGGAAAATGGTCGACTTGTCAGAGCCCGAGCGGGTTGCTGCCGCGACGACAACGACCTTTGAATGATGCGAGATGCATAGTTTGCTGCTGTGGATGCCATTTTCGTAAATCTTAAGTATCGCTGAATCGGTTACCGTCGGTAGTATTACCTATCGTTCGTAATAGATTGTATGACAAGGAACTGGCAGTGTATTGTTGCGTGTACATTTTTTGTCTGCGTAGGTCGAGGAGATACGCGCTCGTAGTCAGGTGATCGTTTTTGTTGATTGGATTGGGTGGTGTGGAAGTGGTATGAAAATATGAATCCTATGAAAGTACGAGTATCAACAAATAGTAAATTTATATAGTTATAAAGTCTCCCGGGTTAACAGTAGTCAGCCTGTGTGGCGCAATGGCAGCGCGTTGGACTTCTAATCCAAAGGCTACGGGTTCGAGCCCCGTCATAGGTGATATATACAAATCTTTTGCCTTTTCAGAGTGTAAATTCGCCCTTTTTCCATCTACTGATTTCGTATCAATTGACGATAGCACCTTTTATTTTTTGCTTTCATGGTGAATAAATTTAGGAGACAGATGACGCCTAATGCCTGTCTCATCTTCATGTTAAATGACTTACGGCTCGTTTGATATTCAACAGCTGTAATCGCTGTGATTGGAAAGGTTGATGATTACAAATGTGATCGCGAGTATTCGCCACAAATATTCAATATCCCTCAATACACTTACTATTATGGGATCAACTTTTTCGAGTTTAGACTTTTTCTAATATTATCCTCTCAGAGACGAAATATAATCTAAATTTGTTTCATTTTGTTAACTGGAAATCGATGTACTGACGTATAGTTAACTGGAAACGTAGGTTCCTAGTTCCTATACAACAAGATCGATGTATTGGCGTGTTGTTACAATATTCAAATATTTACCAAACAGTGTTTTTCGACTTTGCAGATAAACGGAAGCAAACCATATCCTTGGTCGTAACAAGAAATCTGGTGTGTATACTAAAGAGGAGCTAGGGAAGAAAACATGCAAAAATCTACGAATAAATATACATAAAATATGATCTCAGCGATGTGTATTTCCATTTCCAGGCTGTGAAGAAATGTGCCTTATCTCTACGCCTTGGGCTTGTGACGGGGCATGGTGTACATATTGAGAAACTCCTCCTCCACCACCATTTAGAGGCATTCCAGAAAAACTTCCTATACTCAATTGCCTATTCAAGACTGTTAATGCCGCGTCTGACATTCCACCCCATGTCGTCTCTCCTGTTGCAGGTAGAGTTGTCATTTGCACCCTTGCATTTTCCTGACTGGGGTGATTCTCGATATAAATTGTTGGAACGGAGTTTCCAGAAGTTCCAGATCGAAGTTGCGTCGGCACGTTTGCGGAGATATATTGCTGACCTGAACGCTGCATTAAAGGCATTGGAGGATGACTTCCGCGATGATTTTCGTTGGGATCGTCCATTGTGAGGCTTTTTGTCGAAATCAGTTGAGGAGGGCCAACAGAAGATCCGACATTATTGTTTGAGATGTAAATTCGGGAATTTCCGCTCGTAGACAGTGGAACACTACTACTCATAATTTGTTCACCACCACCAGGGTGTACGTATGCGATCGAAGGGCAAGACTGGAGAACCGTTGGGTCTTGTGACATATTCGCGAGTTCATTACTCGCGAAAGACGGATGGGTAGGAGGTGCCGAATTACCGGTGTGATTCCTACTTTGAACCACCTGAGGAGGTATAGGGTTGTTGTTAAGACTCCTAGCCAATACGTATTCGTAGTCCTTTCCCTCATGCTCGACATAAAGCATATGTGGAGGAGCATCTCCTCCAGTTAATGTTATCGTGATACGACTTGTGCTCAAATCGCTTGGTTTTCCTCCTCCTCCTGAACTCGCTTTTATTCCACGTAGAGAAGTGGGACGTTGTTGCGAGTGAGAAGAATCCATGGGGCCGCTTAATGTGTTTCTTTGAGAAGGCCGATTGTTTACATTTGTACGAAAATTTTCATTGGGGGGAGCACGAGTTATTTGCATAGATCGATTGTTCATTTGAGTTGGACGATTAATGTTGTCATTTGCATTCATATCGCGCGAATTTCCGAGCTTGGTTTCCGCTAAGAGCTGTGGCATACCGGGCCTCCGATTCTGTATATTAACATTCTGTACATTTGTGTTGTTATTGATGATCACGTTCCTCGGCGGCTTCACTTCAGGATTAAAATGATTATTTTGTCCATTGTCATTGTAGCTACCTCCACGAGAAGACGGGTTTGATTGCGATTGATTATTCCAATTCATCTGTTGAGGCTGATGATTCGGAACGCTTATTGTCATCTGATGATTACCTCCAGGTTGTCTTGTTGATGCATTTTGACGAGAATGATTGGGTCCATTGCTGTAAACTGCGGGGCGTTGCTGTGACTGTCGGATAAATCGTTGCTGAGATGGCTGCTGATTCATACCAACAGGTAAATCTGAACGTATCATAGGTAGTGCGGGATTATTTCCATTATTTCCAGAAGTGCTAACTATATAGGGTTGCATAAAGCGCATTGGCTGTTGATTTTGAAATCTTTGTTCTTGCATTACTTTTCCGTCAATCATCCGGGTTTTAACTATATTCGGACCACGTTGGCCGCCATTTGATCCTGGATGAAATATCCCCGACTGTTGATGATTCATATTATCACGTATTCCACCTTGCATACCGTTCCTCATAAGAGGTGTTTTCACAATAACTTGACGCATTTCTGGCGCGCCTTCACGTAGTGCCTGTGCAGTCTTCTCGATTGCTTTTCTTTCTCCTATGTCGTGCCAGAGACCCGTTTCCTCGTTTCTGGCTAAGAAACGACCAGGTGGATTCCTCATGCGGATAATGTCCACGATATTTTTGCTAACACTAGTCTTTAATTTCTTGGGCGCTGTTATGTAGGCAGCCTTTTGTTCACTAACAATATCGCGGTAAAAGTTATTGCCTGCATGACTGTTCGTTCCCCCTCCTCGTCCACAGAGCACATCGTGAACATGAGGAGTTGCTATATTCTTCAAAGGATAACCGTTCGGATCCGTATCAGGCATTCCCGGCGACGGGGCATATCGACCGCGCTTGGTCATTGGTTTGCTATTCTGTTCGTCGTTTTCCTCCATAGGAGACCTCTTACTAATCTCGGCATCAATGTCTTTGTTTTTGTTCTTATCATTATCATCGTCTTTTGGTGAATTTCGCTCCATGGTGATGCGTGTGCTCATTGGTAAGTCTGGATAAAAAAACATAGGGGCCATGTCGATTAATAAATATATGAATGTGGAGCAATAAAAATATCACGAAAAAATTGAAGTAAAGAAGTATGAACTACAGGCGATTATCAAGGTTCGGACGTGAAACAGCAAGCGATGCTGTATGCAGGGCATGTCAAATGGAGAGCACTTTGAAGTAGCTTACACATCCGTCGTTGAACACGCACTGTTAAATGTTACGATTTACTCACAATTCTTAATACTTTTGTTCACAAAATATAGAGGTTGTGTCTGCGTTCCCAGATACGATCGTATTGTTTGTTGTTTTGTATCTACGGTCGTGCTGTGACTGAAAAAGATAGTAAAAAAACTGATGAGCTTTTTCCTCGTGGTAGTGGTTCGCGTCGATGAATATTTGATATGTATAAATGTTACTTTAACCTATATGAACCCCAGTTGAACTCTTGAGTCATTCGTGCGCACGATGTTTTGGGAATTTTCGGAGCCTGTTGCGCTGTCGAACTGCCGCTGCCGCGCTGCCACGTTGCATGTGTTAATACATTTTGTTATGTAGTTTACTCCTTCAACTTATTTCAGAAAGCCCGCCTAACCTGGCTGCCTAAAAGAACCCAGTCAGTGTAAAAAGTCGTTTAAGTATTTTGTAACCGTTCAGATACCGTGGGAGTGGGAGGGTACGGACAGAGAAGGATACTATCTGCCTCAAATTTCGCACTCGCACGAGCATATTTTTTTAAAATACACAAGGCGAGATACCGATATTCAAACTTCCGTTGAGTGCCATTAATTACATAATATGATAAAACTATACGCATGACTAGAAAGATCAACAAATGCAGATTAATGTACATAGATAATTCGTATTGAACCAATATTGAAGGAAATCTGATCATATCAAAGAAGCAAGGCAAAAAATCTGACTCAAATGGACTGACGACGGCAAAAACCTAAAGGCTTTTTTTCTAATGGGCCATTTCTTCTCTACCTTCAACCTAAATATAGTTGATTCAAAGCTCTATAAAAGTACGCTTAGATTTTTTTGTCATTCCTTGTGGTTGTGAAGCTATATTGTAATACAGTAATGTGATTTTTTTTCTGCGTGATTTTTCCACGTGAGGTTTTTTGCGTGTTGACTCATTTCTTTTCATTCGTTCCCGTTCAAATAAGACAGTTGTAATAATTTCCGATCCTGAAAAGCAAATAGAATGAAGAAATTGATAACGACGATAATTGAGTGCCTTCTTTGAAATTTGAAAGATTTACAAGCGTCTTACCTAAAATAATGAAATTGCGAAGACTCCGTGAACAACAGGTACGTTGCCCTTTGCTCCTGGCTAGAGGGGCAAATTAGGGCTCATCTCATTAATCAAGAATACGAACATCACCACCAATGATATGTTGTTAGATATGTGGTGGGTGATTAAGAAAAGACCTCGATAGTGAGGGGATAATCGGTGGTGAAGTTATTTTTAGGCTGTGGTGAATTTTTTTAGCCACGGGCGATTATTTGCGCAACTGGCTTGCTGAGTGGTAGTTTCTAATTCATATAGAAAATTACATACCGTTGGAATCCTCGTGAAATTTGCTACAAAGGTATGGTGTTAAAAAGACTTTTAGAGGCTTATTGGAAACGTTGTGTGCTGTAGAAGTCTACGGGTCGCCAAATATCCTTCTCTGTCCGCCATGTGCCTGTGTAATGGTAACAGCATTAATTAGCATTTGTAAATTAAAATACCGGGACGTATCCATCGCGTTAAGTGACAATATTAAATCGTAGGCCGGTATACTCCTGTTTAATTAACAATGTAAAGCTCTTCACTCTGGCGTAATTCAACGAGTCCTCAATGTAAATTAAAAAACATAAAACAACAACAATGCTCAAAAGTTTTGATTTCATCAAAAAAAAAAGAAATGAACGTATCGACGAAAAAATTACACCAACATTACTAATAAGTTGATCTTGCAGTCGCTGGTATACAATCTGAAAAGGGGATTTATCGCCGATAAGTGGAAAAATGAGTCCAAACTATAAGTTTATTAAAATATCTACAATCGCATCCATACTCGGCATCAGCGTTGGAGCAGTGTTTGGAGCTTTGTTGCGAATTTTACTTGGAATTATATTTGGTACCTACTGCGAAGAGTCCGAACTTTACGAAGGAAGCTGGTTAATATGGAAGGCGTCGTCCGGTGATCCAGAGAATGTTGGATCGGGAACAAGTGCCTTTTGCGTCACGACGAGTGGAATTAGTGACCAATATGGAGGTGCTCTATTTATTGATTTGCCTGCGAATGTTTTGGGGTGTTTTCTCATGGGATTTCTTCAGAGTGGCAAAGTGTTAAACATACCAAGTGATGTGAATCTGGCGTTTTTGTCGGCAACTAGTAAGGCGCAGAAGTGGTCAAGCCTGCATTTAGGTTTGAAGACAGGTTTCTGTGGGGCACTTACTACATTTAGTAGGTGAGTGTGGAAGAATCCAAGTAAAGTCAATCTTTTTTGTTTTTGTTATATGTCTTATATTTAATCCAACTTTTAGCTGGAATACGCAGATGGTAGTTATGTTGAATGGGTCAACAGCAGAGCATGGCAGTCAAGGTATGAGTGTATTGTTTGGTTATGGCATTGGGCTTCAGGTGGCTTTGGCAGCTTACGCAAGTGGGAGACATGCCGCAATGTTTTTCCATCGTCGTGTGAACAAGGCTCATGCCATAGAGGAAGACATGGTCGAGGACCAAAAGCAATCAGCTGCTCAAATGATGATAACACAACCTAGCGATCACTACAAATTTTATTCAGGGTAAGTATTCTGATTCAATTCCGTCATATTTATTGATTAATTTTATCATGAGCTAATTATCTTCATTAATTTATCATCCATATTGTTGTCGCTGACTCAGACTTCCTGATTTTGAACGCCATTTTTTGCAAGATATTTTGGACGAACAAGAGGTTGAAAGTATTCGTATGGAATTTCCGGACGTCATAGAGGCCATTGAGCGTTGGAAAAACAGCACTTTTTTTCACAGGAAACGCAATTTCGAATTTCGAAAAGAATTAAGCGATCTTGAGTGTGCGCTTATATGTGAGGAAGATATAGAAATGGATCGTTTAGAGAGTCTGATTAAAGTTGCGGATCAAAATAGCTGGGATGTTACATCTTTACGGGAATATATCGAAGCGAAGGTAGACATGACTTCAACGGTGAGAAAGCAGACCAAATATTTTGGAATTTTTTTAGCGGCAGTTTTGTTACTTGTTCTGTTCATTCTCTTCATTATCGGGTTGAATAGTAGCGATGAAAATGATGAAGGGGAAAAGGAGCTAGGTATTAACCAAATGCTGTGCATATCTGGAATATTTGCTCCTTTTGGTGCATTGCTCAGATGGAAGTTGAGCGGGCTCAATTATGGTACTTATCTAGGTGACAAGTACCGATGGTTCCCATTCGGAACTTTTGTTGCAAATATAACTGCCTGCATTATCGCCATCGCCTTACAAACGGCTCTCACAAACCTGACGGGGGAGCCCGAAGAAAATTTTACTTGGAACAAATTAATGCTTAAAGGTAAATTAGTACCAAATGTCAAGTCAATGTTGTCAACTGTGATGTTTCATGACTTGCTTTATTATTGTAGGCATTCAAGGTGGTTTTGCAGGTAGTTTGAGCACAGTTTCAACTTTTGCGTCAGAAACTGTTGGTATGTTTAGCGCATTGCCAAAACACGGGTATGCGTATATTTACAGCGTCGGTTCTCTGGTAGCTGCCTGCATTGTGTCCACCCTTATATATTCTATTTGGCTTGTAAATGAAGAAGATGACTGAAGTCTTGAGCATGGTATCCTCTTTGTGCTCACGAGGTCGCCATGCGTTTCAATCGACTTTGAACTCGTCAATCATATTTTACGTAGGGAGACTATAAGTATTTTGTTTGAAATTTATCCTCAGTCACGAGCTATGAGATCATTAATTTCAAATTCCGTATACAGACTCGTGAACTCGTGACACAGAGAAACAAAAATGAAATTATGAAACGATTTATTCGATTGGAAAGGGTTTTGAGAAGAAAAAATACATGTAAACAGCAATTCGTTATTTCTTGGCACTGTACTTTCAATTAAGTGGAATAATAAAAAGTGAAATCATTATACAAATTCCATCCTCTCTCAAGTGAAAGTCTATTTGAAGTGAGTAACTTTCTATTGTAACTATCAAAACACGGTGTTTCTCGACGACCATATCGGGACTGGTCGAGAATTAGTTATGGGAAACGAGGCAATTAACAAAATCAAGAACGCACAAACTCGAGCAATAGAAATAGATGCATCGACTACAATTTCAACAAGATGTTGATCTCATTGAATTTTGCTTCAATTCTATGAGAGAAAGTAGACCTTCCGATTTGGAGTTGCCAAATAGGATTTTTGAGAAATGTTGAACAAGGATAATACCCTTGTACATCATGAATATGATAAATCATTTACATTCAAAATGAACTTTCAGATTATGTTCTACCGGTAGAATACGAAAAAATGCCAAAATCCTCATGAATTCTATGCAATATTTTAGACAAACTTCGGAAAGGATATACATCCAATACTTCAAGGCACTTTTTGCAATTGTGGATAATCGAGAAACTATATTTACTTGGCATTTTCTGATGCATTCCAAGTTGGTTGCAATTGTAGGTTCACTGAAATCGATTTTGCCTTATATATTACGAATCATTTTTTTTTTAATCTGTATTGTGTTACGACAAGAGGCTCCTCCTTCTGGAATGTTATCTAAGTAACTAGTATCGCTCTTTTATTGATCGCGGCATCCTCCAAATGGATAAAAGGCCAAGCTAAATAAAGGAGAACTAATCAATCTTGAAACGCAACGTTGAAAGCCTTGATGAAGTATGTCTAATTCATAATATAACATGATACTTGTGCAGAGACAAACGATTAAGTCTGCTTTCAAATTGATGCCTTAAATATTATTTGCAAAACAAAAAAATTTCAAAAATATTTGAAACTGCAATGAGATGGTATAACTATTGTTTGCGACAGTGCTGTGCCAACTTACGGTAGAAAATGATGAAATAATCCATAAAACGCTACTTTCTGCAAAAGCATTGTCTGCTTTGACTGTAACTAGTCATCGACCTCCGAATATTGTTCAACTATGATCAAATATATTTTCATTTTTCTTCGTACATAACGGATACGGATTTATTGAAAAGTTGCGCGAACACGAAACATAAAGCCGCAGGTAAATCGTCATTAGAATCGATTTGTTACGTAAGATCGAGACGCTGATACACTTGAACATTGAATCAATGGGAAAGGCAGCTGCTTACTAGCTTACACACAGCTTATCACTTTGTTCCCTTTCTCTTCGTTCCTGAAAAGGTGGACCTTTCCTCGATGTTCTCAGTAGGCAGATACATTAATCTGACTCTCTGTAAAATTCAATCAAGATATCAAACGATGAAAAATAAAGTCGTGCCTTTACCAATACTAAACCTTTCAATGATGGACATATGAAGTAGAATTTTCGGGGCAAGAAATATCCCACAATCGATCAAGATATTCTTGTTCCTCTGCTGAAATCTTGATTTCGGAATCAAGTAACTCTCGATACGTCTGTCTAACTTTTTCAACATCGTTAGCGCACATGTTTGAAGCGTTTCGATTATCATCCTCGATGATTTTTGTTAACAAATGGTATGCATTCTTGTGTAACACAGTATACATTATTGATTTCCAATCGCGGCATTCTTGCAAAAGTTTATTCTTTAACAAAGTCACATCGATCGTCAAGAAGCGACACTGGTATGAAGATGGTCTTAGTTCAATGATTGAGTTCTCACTTTCATTATAAGTTTCAATATCATTTGAGATAGTCTGTAGTGTTCTATTGGCACGAATACAGCGTCTCATGTACGCGTCTTTGTCCACCTCCCATAAAGCCTTGTGAACATACCAAATGTCCATTTCTTCTTTAATTGCTCCTGTGCAAGAGGCCATTCCACTCATTACCTGCGCAAGCGTAGATATCACTTGTGGATTAGTAGATATTGCCGAGTAATAAGTCATGCTCTGATTATGATTGCATTGATCACAATCTTCTAGTGGAAAGTAAATTCTCTCCAGATGACTTAATACTCGAATCACGTCCTTTGATATCGTATTGATGATATGCGTTAGATCGATCATCGAAGGTCTTGCTTCAATTTCCTCTTGCTCAAGGACAATTTTTATCGAAAACAAGCATAAATCAGATCTTCGAAGGCTATCTCGAAGGAGACTGAGCGAATTTTTCACCGCTTCAAGTAACGATATTTCAAAAGTTTGATCAATTTTTGTAACGAGGGCTTTCCATTCACCCTTTACATTTGAACTGTAGCTTCCTTTGAAGAAAGTACCCGTTTCATTGAGCGCATTCTCGATTGTCTTATGGCAGCTTTTGAACATTGTCAAAATTTGCTGTTTGCGATGAACTTGCTGGGCTTCGAAGCTACCCTTGCTGTACACAGAATTTCTTTCTATTTCGATCATGTTTGCTGAGGAAACTTGAGCACAAGTCTGCCCTAGCGTCTCTTTGAAACGAAAAAACTTCTCTAAAATTGATATGATTGAATTGGCTTCATTGAGACAGTTCTATTAAGTATTGCAATTAGAATTAAGGTAGGCAGAGTTTCAATCGAGCGTCCCGATCGATCATGTATGAGTAGAAACTAACACACCTGTACAAATCTATCGACAATGCTTATTTTCGAGGACCACGTGATATTTGAAAAGCCTGGGCGCATGACTTTTCCAAATGCTTGCAGGTAATCACCGAAAAGTGTGCATTCTTCTGTTGATAGTCTTCTATAAATTTCTGCATGTACTCTAGTAATGAGCATGATTTGAGATTGTACGTATATAAGATTGTCGCGTCTATGAGTGACTGAACGAAGATTTGAAGGAACTTCAAAGTGAGCATCCATCTTTTCCCAAGCATTCTCCTCTAAGAAAAGACGGTAGAGCCGATCATCGAAAGTGCAGGATATGATCGCAGAAGGACCCCCCATTGAAACTTTTCTTAGTACAGACTAGCAGTTATAAAGATGTGCTAAGAATTCTTGTCGAAAGAAACTTGCGATGCGTACCAAAAACTACACTTACTCGTTGTAAACCTTCTTTTAAATCGCTTGCTTCGTAAGCGCTCGCCTCCTTGACCCATGAACTAAACTGAAAATTTTGATATATCAGCAAGTCTGACAATATATCTTCTCGCTTTAAATCTGCAGGGGAAATTTGGCGTTTTCTAAACTGGTAACAAGATTCATCCATCAGCTTCTGGATGTTTTCAATTTCAATTATTATTGATTTCGCCCAGTTGGCGGATCCGGCACATTTTGGATCGTTCAACCTTAGTGGTGGATCGCTTTTGTGTCGATCGAACCGCACACGAATTTGATCCAATTGATCCTCGTATAACCTACAAACTTTCAGCGCCAAATCGTCGATGCACCTAACTATTGTTTCACGCTGGGCTATCTTTACAAATGAATTAAAAATAGGCAAAGCTTCATATATGCTCAAAAAATTATTAAATAATGAATTGAGAGCAGCCGTGTATTTTGATTCAATCAACTGTGACGAAATAAGTTAGCTTCTTCGGAAAATATATTTAATTTAAATTACTTTTCAGGCTTACCTTAACCTGTGTCTTCAATTGACTGAAGTCATCATGCCACTTCAAAACTTTCACGTTCAAAAAGTCGTAATTCATTGATAACAAATTTCGAAGTTGTTCACGAAATAATATTTCGCACTCCATAAATGCTTTAGTCTTTTGATTACTCAAAAACGACCTCGACGAAGACTCTCCACCAGCATTCACAAAATGCTCAAATTGAGCTCGCATATTACAAAGCTCCTTCATATCCTTACACCTCTGATTAAATGCATCAATTTGAATGAATAGCGTTGTGAAGTCATCTTTATCACAAACAATTTCCAAAATCGTTGTCTTCATCGCTTTCCATATTTCTATTGAGTTTAATACTTCTTGCATCCGCTTCCCATAAGACTCAACGTTTGTATCCACGACGGATTGACCATTTCTATCGATAGCTGACCTGCAGTGATCGATTATTTCATTTGATACGCGAATAAGTAAGTTGACTTGTCGATTCTTACGCTTATAAATTTGGCAGTATTTGAATACAAATCTAATGCTATTCAAAATTGTTTCATAAATTGGTGAAATGTCTACTAAACTTGAAGATCTGAGCTGCAGACAAGGCTTCTCCAAAACTAAAATAACCTTGAGAGTTTCTGTAGATTCTGCGAGACATTCTTTAGCAAGGTCAGAACAATCAACGAAATCAGACAGAAATGACGACTTTACATCTAACAAAAAGTTTTTGATACTCGTTACACAATCGCTTTGCAAAGCAGCTTCTAAATCCTTTAAATTAGAAACCCGATTTCTCCAGAAAGATATTTCTTCTAGTATGGTATCAGACGTACTTTCCACATAAGTATTGATTGCATTACGAATCTGGCGCGTCCAGACAAGGACGATTGACTCTATATCTTTCACTGTTTGGTGGCAATCGGTGTCAAGAAAAGATCCAAAATCATTCATATCGGGTATGTATATATGCGTCATACCCTTTTCTTCACTATCTCTTTCTTTAAGAGTAGCAAGAAATCGATGATAATGACCAACTAACTCTTTCCTCAAAGATTCTGTCCAATTTTCATGCTTGAATATTTGATCGCGATGAACATCACACATAGCTTTCATTACTGTAGCTGCTGTCTGAACTGACGATACGGTTCCGTAGTTAACATATCGTTGAATATTAGAGGGATCTAGAACGCGGCCGTAGTCTTGTCTTGAAAAGTAGGCAACCTCGGGAACTCTGTCAATGATTTCACTTCCAAACATCTCAGCCGATACATGTAGATTATGTCTTAGATTTGAATTTGACGGTCTTTCATAAGCAATCAGTAGCGTACGAGAAGATGTGTTTGACAGAAAATCAATTACTACACTCGAATGTTCTTCTTTCCAGATTTTGTTGGAGTGTGGTTTATACCCTTCTAATACTATTCGATTCCTTATCCACCCTATCATGGACTCCCATGGTTTTTCATGCAATTCATTCTCTGTCATGTTCACAGATAAATGCGAGGTTTACATACACGAGGTATGGTTAGGTTGCTGTCAAATAGAGGAGATATCAAGCCCTCTAAATTTTCAAAAGTCAGAAGGGGAATTCGATGGTTCGTCACTACTGGTAGTCGTGTCAGACGCATGATTTTCAAAAAATGCAAGTCCATGTAAATATACAACTCATTATCCATCGCAACCCATCGGCGCCGCTTTATTCATCTGTTAGAAGTTAGCACGCTTTGGTCAACCACTCTATTTGACGGTGGTTTCGACCAACCGGCAGATGACTTCAAAAATTGTACATATGATGCTTTTACTAGATGCTCTTGGAGGTGAATGAAAATGTAGATGCAAGAGAGTATGTGCCAACGAAATTTGCCGCTAGCATTTGATAAAGACCGAGAACATCTTTCGCGCCATTCTGCAGGTGCATCAATTTCGCTATAGCTTTATTTACCTAAGCGTTTATTGGCAACCTCTGCGTCACACAAGAAAGTTTCACGATGATGTTCCACAGTACATCTGTCTTGTAGATCACAAAATACTCTTGGATACGTGGCACACATTCCATGTTGGCGACTCAGTTTCTACAAACGAGATATAGATCAAGACATTACTTATTTCCCACGTTTCTCTCGCGCTATATCCGGACCTCCTAGGCAAATGTAGTATTTTGAAAATCAATGAAGCCTCTCAATCCAAAGCCATGGAAGCATTTGTCAAATTCCCAAGAAAAAAATCAAACACCTTCCTCGATATCTTTCAGAGTCAACCGACGGTTCACTTTAATACGAGGGGACTGAAGATCTTTCGAAATTTCTCCCAGCGCAACTTCAGTTTCCTTGTCAATATTAACTTTGCCATGTTGCTCCGCTATTTGAACCATCAAACGAAAAATTTCATCCTCTTTCAACTTAAATCCGTCCTCATCCCTAGTTTTCCGACCACTCGATTCTCTGACAGCTACCTCATCATCATTATCATCATCATCCGATGAAATATATCTACTCTTCCGACTCTTCCGAACACTGCTGCTCAACTCCGACACCTCCCTCGTCTGAAGCGGTCCAGCATCGTTTAAAAACGATAAAAGAGAAGGATCCAATTCCGTCGAGGCTTGATGACGTCTAATATCTTCGGCACTGCCAGTGTCACTGCTCTCTTCTATGCGATGGCCCATGGCTGTAACAGACCGTGGTGGTGGCATATCGGGTACACGGACACGTCGAGCTTCGGCGATTGCAGCTGCTCTGCGTGTTGCTGCTGCTGCTTTTTGTTTGCTTCCGGTTCCTCCCATTTGTGTATACGTATGTTATGTTGTTGTGGTGTTGGTGAAATGTGAGGTATGTTGGAGTTGGAACACTACTATTTGGTGATGACGATTGACGATGAATTAGATTCGATGTTCGATGTCCATCCGTGTCCGCAGTCAGCCCTTTCTCTCTCTCTAGAGAGACTAGCAGCGCGAAGCACAGAGGACGACATAGCAGAAGGAAATATCGATATATGGTTAGCTATTAAAATCCTAACTAAAAGTTTGGATTTTCTTCTTAAATAAATTTGACAATAATTAATGACATATGACGTGATGTTTTCACAATATATATATACTGCAATTAAAAAATCGTAAGTTACACAATATACACAATGTAGTATTACTCGAGATATCAATCAACTCCTAAGTAAATCCTATTGTTAAATAAACTAGCATCATCTTAATGAAATTTAGAACAAAACTTCTAGAATTTATCTATAAGTAATTAAAGAGCCGACATTTTCAAAAAATATGGAGCGCCAAAGGGCATTCATCGCGGATAAGAAATTTCAGCGATGAAGCAAACGAACAAACCAAAGACCCAAAAACAAAAACTAACACCGCTGTTTACAATTTTTTACAAACTTAAACCCAAATCCCTAACGACAAACCATTGTAAACCCAAATCATAATAATATTAATCCATTGTCACAGACACAAACCATGAACGATCACGAAATCACAACTTCCAAACAATCCTTTTATCACGATTCGCCGGAAGTCTACCTCCCAGGCATGACACAGGCAAGAAGACGTAGCGTGAGTAACAAACGTGGGACGTCGTCTTCGCTCTTGATGGATAAGAGTAATAATATGAATGGAGAGCAGCAACAGCAGGGGCAGGAAGAGAATAAACGTATAATTTGTGGTGCGTCGTCTCGTAAACATGCTAGAACTTTTATGAATCGTCAAGCGAGTACGAGTAGCAAAGAGCTTCATTTTGAAAGTGTGGAGAAAAGTTCTGTTACTCTTGAGACGGACGAAAATGAAAATGTTAAGAAGCCGATTGTAAATCGTCAGAAAGTGAGTGAATTAAAGGGATGGCTGATGGATTTTGAAAAGCAACAGAAGGATCATCGAAATGGTGTTACACCCATGATGAAGAAACCTGCTCCTGCTGTTTCTGCTGCTATTGCATCGCCTGTTGCTGTTTCAAGGACAGCTGTTGATGAGGGGGAAAGAGTGACCGAACAAAAAATTATTCAGGAGTCAACAGTCGTAAGTGGAAGTCTTGCAAATAAGAATAGTAAAGATAAAAAGACTAGGAAAAGCCCAAAAGCGGAGATCAACGAAGAACGTAAATCCGTATCGGAACTTAAGGGATGGTTGATTGGTTTCGAGCAGAAGCAGAAGGATCATGTAGTAGCGAGTGGATCTGTCAAAGACATTGCAAATACGCCTGTTGCTGGAAAGGCAAAAGTTAATGCAGACGTTGAACCCTCGGACAATGTCGAAGTAAAGGCTTCTAAAGTTTCGAAATCAATGCCGCCCGCTGTCGCTTCTGTAAGTAACAAAGGATATTCTAATATAAGCATTGCAAAGAATACAGAATTAGCACCAGCTAGTTTGACAAAGACGAAAGTACCAAAATCACGGGAGTTTCAGAGATCTTCTGTCGTAGGCACCCCTTCGTCCTACCTTCCAAAAAAAGTTCAAAAGATTTCTTATGAAGAGGTTCAAGCAACTGATGACGGTTATGCTTCCGTTTCGAAAGTTTCTGCTTGGTTGGCTAATGATGCTTTTAGTCAAAAGAAAGAAAAGAAATTCAGGAAACGGGATCCGAATATCTACAAAAAGGCATTGAAATTTGGAGAGGATGAAATAGAGAATGCTCAAATATCGCAGAAACATAAACAGTTCAAGGACGAAATTGCAACCGCCACACAAAATGTTTCTGAACGAGCCGAGTGGTTGAGAAATGATGCATTTTATGGTGCAGAAAAGGCGAAATGCAGCGACAGTATAGGGCATGGAGCACAAGGCGAAATTGTGCAACCATCATCATCGGAAGCCAACAATGAGTTAACGAGTTTTCATCAAAGAAGGCAAATGCTTTTGGATAGAGAGAAACATGCTGCAAAGAAAAATACAACCGAGAAAATTACTTACAAGATCAAATGGGAAGTTAACGCTGATGGTCAATATGCGAAGAAAGTTGTAAATAATGCTGGAGCACCTCCCAGGAAGACGTTTGCAGATTTGCCATGAGCTTATCATAGATCTACAGTCATTCTTTTAACAAAATATGCATAAATTTAATACTACTATATGAGTAATGTTTGTGAGAAATACTAAGTCTGTGTAATCAAACTGTCACAATGTTGATTTTGAATAGCTACTTCCAGATCACTTTGCATACAAAGCTGTTGAACCCAATTTAGTGACTCTTTCAAGAAAATATGCATATATTTCAATCTACCAAATGAGTGATACTTGTGATAAAGATTTACATAATGAATGATACTTGTGATAAAGATTTATATGTTGGTTAAGCATGAGCAAACTTCAATAATAATTATATTGAAAGGTTACTTGAAGATCACTTTGCATATAAAGCTATTAAACCCAACTTAACAACTATTTAATCACGATGTTAAAAGATCCTTTGCAATTGCTTCAATGGTATCGAGTCGCAGCATGAAGTTGTGTTTATCGAACTTTTCCGATTCATCTGGGTTAGTTCGGGTTATTGGTTGATTTGGTCCCAGGAAAGCCTCTTCCTGAATTAGCTGTATCTGACACGCAATACTCCTTACACTCCTGGGTTTACTTTCCTCCAATTCTACGAGCCTTTCCATTAGGCTTACGCATTTTGCCGATGATGTTTCAACAAGAGCCTCAAGTTCCACGATTCGTTTCTTCTCTTTACGTATCGTATCAATAAGAAGAGCAATTTCGCTCTCCTTTTGTTGAACGTCTTTGCTTGCCTGCAAACGGAAACAGTGTGTTTCGTTTTTAAGTTGGTCTAAGTTGGTTTCAACCTTGAAGACATAATTTGAGAAAAACGTCTTTTGTTGAAAAATGAACAAGGAAAACTTACATTATTGACTTTATTATTCAAGCTTTGGATTATTGTTGCTCTATCATCCAATAATTGGTTTGCTTGCGCTAAAGCAGTTTCCAAACTTTGTAACTGATTTGTCAACTTGATACACTTGCTTTTGCTCTCCTTTTCAGCCTTTGATATCGTGGAAAGAAGTTCTTTGTCTTCATTGCATTGCTCTTTATACTTATATATTTGGTCATTTGCGGTCTCTATTTCTTTCAGATGATCTTGCTTCAAATTGGAAAGTTCTCCACTGTATACATCTCGAACTATATCACTCGTGTCACTTCTAGGGCCAACAACGCATATCTTATGAATGATACTCATTAACCAAGACCTTTCATGGACTAACCGGTGAGTAATGTTTTGCAATTCTTTGTGATGTAGTTTGTACTCAAATGGTCGATTCGCGAACTCATGAGAAGAACGAGGTGGAATAATCAACTGCAAATAGGCAAGGTCCGTCCACATTTTTTCTGGAGCTTCTGAAAATTTGGAATGCGAATATGCCACTTCTGCAGTCGAAATTGCAATTTTATTTACCATTTCTTCTATTGAGCGAAATCCTGTGCCTGAACTTTCTCGATAATACTCTAACTCAATCGCAACATTGGGAATAAATGCTCCGATAAACTCACCCCATGTGACTACTCCCTTCATCTTATCACATTTTTCAAAATATAGCTTTAAATGATCAATTTTCTTTATCCACTTATCTTCACTTCCAAGAAAAATCGACATAAAGTAAGAAAGCTTGATATCTGATTGTAAGGTATTTAAAAGTTGTTTGGCGTTTACCTAGGCGCACAAGACATGAGAAAAAATAAAAATGCATGGGACAACCTTAATACTTACCATTCCGTTTTGTTTGCCGACTTTTTTTGACATTTCAATTGTTTTGAAAAGATTTCTAAGCAGTGCCTCTGCTTCAGGTGGGATATTTTCTGGAGAATCATGCAATGGAAAAGGACAGTAGGTTTCTCGTTTCAATGCACGTTGCATCGTTGCCGTACAATCACGTGCCCAATTCTGAAGATATGTTAGGGCTGGAGATTTGTTATTTATATCGGAATTTTGTTTCAAACAATCTTTTTTAACATTATATTGTTCACGACAAATTTCTCTTGCGATATTCTCAAATGCAGACTTCTCCTTTAACTCCCTCTTTTTTAGAAAACTCGCTCTTTCTGCGGCAAAGGCGGCTTCGCTATTTCGAAGCCTTGCTTCTCGAGCCAAAAGCAAAACCCTCCAATGTTCCACATTCGAAGCCAAAGCAGCAATGTTCGATTGAAATTCATGAAATAGATTCGAAAGCGCCTGCGAAGATTGTTGGAAGAAAGCGGTAGGACATGAATTATACGAATTCCGATCTACTTCTATCAAGACGTTGTCTGAAAAGTCCAAATTACAACATATTCATTGTTAATTTGGGTCACAGATCTACATAAGTATCTTAATTCAGAAATAAAGCAAAGCCGTAGTTTACCTTCAATAAGAAAATCAAAAGATTTCAGCTCCCTCAAGTGTTTCGAAAAATCGCCAATTTTATTTTGATCAAAGAATAGTGTTGAAATCTTATCGAGATGCTTGATTGCGCCTTTTAATCCACCAAGAAATTGAAAGAATGCATCTCTTTCTTCACCCTGTGGGGCTTTTGAATTCATACAGCTACTTCGTTCGTTTTCACTATATTCCACCACCCTACTTCTTTCTTCAATAACTTTCTCAAGACTCTTCACTTTCTCCTCTAACGACGCACAACGTTGACCTAACAAAGCACAAGACCTGAAATCACTTGAAGCCATTTCTTCATGAACACTACGTGAGCGTGTGCATCCTTCCCCACAATAACTACCTTTGCTTTCTTCGTAATGTGGAGAGCTCAAACTTTCTATAAAAGTGCTATCGTTTTCGTCGACATCCGATAATTTGCTTTCTTGATGCATGACAAGAATTTCATTCGGGTTTCGCGAAATCTAACCAACACAATTGGGTCATTTTCGAAATAATTTTAACTTTCATAGTTTACACGAATTTTTAAATTTTGCCATACCATCATCTTGGGATCAAACGATATCTCTCTTTACTGTAAAAGACCGGCCAGAATGAGAAATAAACTCATTGTGTGGAAAACAGAATTGTGTGTTCAGAAAAAACAAAACGCATACATTTTGTTCCGGCGGCGAATCGAACGCCGGTTTTCGCAACCACAATGCGAGGTACTAATCACTATACGACCGGAGCCGATATTTTGCGATGTCTTTAATCTTAAATGCCCCATCAAAAAGAGATATGTATTAATTGTGTGGGCCTGTTGATGTGTACGAGTCAAAAAAAAATTAAAAGTATATGCTCCGGCGGCGAATCGAACGCCGGTTTTCGCAACCACAATGCGAGGTACTAACCACTATACGACCGGAGCCGACGAGTCAAGGCAGTAATAATATATAAACTACTTATTTTATTCTATTTTCTCACTCCAAATAAAGCACAAGGATTTGTGACATTAAGTTTGTTTCGAGAAATTTAAAGTTCTATTTTCAGAACAAACATATATCACCACTCTAGAGTGAACGTATAGTAGCGAAGAAAAATGTTAACTAGCCTGCAGTCATTAGGCATCTTGAATAGGTCTATCTGCGTGTGTTAATTGAATTTGTAGATGATTCCATATGGCTAGATCTTCCCATTGTTGACTTAGCACTACGAATTAACCATATGATATAAAATCTGGCTTCCACGAAAGCTCCGTAAACATGTAGTAAAAATGTAGATACATTATCTATCCGGGATCCATTAGTAAAAATGTTACAGCTGCTAGCGGCAGTACAAAATTATCGATTTGAGAGGTGGTGGCCTCCAACAAAGTAACTGCTACCAATGTAAATACGACATGCTTTCCTATAAAATTGCCAAAGCAAAGGCAGCATGACATGCTCACAAACATTGACAAAGACCCTTCGATACTCCTTTTTGAATCCGGCCATTTCGTTTTCCCAAAATATTTACCAACAATTGCCCCAAAGGAATCGCCGATACCGATCACGATAACTCCAATTAGCGATGGATAAGCTAAATCCTGTCTAAATTTAAAATGATCTGCCAATGATACGAGTAACTCACACGTCCAACAAGGAATCGCACAACCAAGTAACAACGATAGATGAGTAATTATGAAATTGCCACCTCTTAAATCTTTCTCATCCAAAAATATGGCATAAAGTCGATCAATTTGAGCACAAAAATAATGGATAGCTGTGTTTACTGGACTAGATGAAATATTTTTGTGTTGGCACGATGCGTAGTCACGCCGTATTCGAACGCATTCAATGGTTAGTAGAAGACAAAAAGCAACAGCGTATGCCAGACTCATGAGAGCAGGAGAGTATCGCGTCACAGGTACAAATAAAGCAATGGCAACAAAATGAAAAAGTTTCCGCGAAACAATCACAGAAGGTATTTTTTGGAAGTTGAAATAATCAAAAGAAAGAAACACAGCATACAAAAGGGAGAAAGTAGCAAGTAGAATAGCCCAATACACGATCCATGTAAAGCGTTGTCGAAGTATTGCAAAATTAGCTGAGCCATCAACTCCAGTTAAAAACAGGCATATCCAGAAAAGGAAGTGTGGAATTTTCGGTTGACTGAATAATATGTTGGAAGGCAGGCATATCGGATTACCCCCAAGCAATGAATAAAGACTGACCTCTATAGATATCAAAGCCATTCCAACAACTGCTGCTATTCGACAAAAAATATTCATCGCTGGAATGAAACTGGTAGCTAAGACTATTCCAGCCACACAACCGACTAAACCGGCTTGAGAAACAATAACGTGGGAAAAATCATTGCATACGTCTCCATATTCACTCCAAAGCCTTGTTGCTGATTCATCGAGCGATTTAACGAAATAACGAACAAAGTAGTCACTCAAAATCATTGTAAACATGGATGAACATGCAACCCATTCACCAATAGTCACAGGCAACAATAATTTACTCGTCGATAGCTCTTTCAACTCATCATCTTTTTCCACAACACTGTAACTTACAGAATCATAAGCTTTCAAAATTACGACAGAGAAAACAGTTTGTAAGGCAAGAGCAATACCAGCCGTCCAAACCGCCATCACTGGCATCGAGTGTAAAAGCGAAACGTAATTGACATAATATACGAGCAAAACAAAAATCGGCAACGCTAAAACTAACTGAATTTTCAGTACCATCAAATCATTTATCCACAACCATCGTCCCGAGCTCAAAATCACCACAAGCATAGAAAATGCAAACGCCATACCAGACGATGCCGCCCCCAATGCCAACACTTCAAAGTACTTCCCCATTTCATTGTTACCACTATCATTATCATCAACAAGATACTTGTCCAAATAACTTGAAATCGATGCCAAATACATCGGAACGAGTACCGCTCCAGTCATAAGTGAATCCACTGCACATCCACCCTGACAACCAGAAGCTATCGAACACGTACATCGAAATGGACTTGGATCTCTCGATGCATCGACTCTTCTCTCCTTTTGACAACCATTATCATAACGATAACGGCAACGACAACGATACAGCAGGACTATCATGAGACCAAGGCAGGCCACCACCACTATCAGTACACGAGCCAATGGGAAAGTGCCAGTGCCAGTGCCAGTGCTTGCTATTCTTGCATGATAAACGGATGCCAATACATAAATGAAACTCTCTACCAGAATAATGCGTGATGGAAGAATGATAGTTTCTTCTGATCCATGATGTCGTGTTGTTGGAGTGGATGTCATTGCATCGTCTTTGTATATGGAGCGGAGCGGGGTGTTTGAGTCTGAAGTGTGTCTCAAGTTACGATATCAGTGTGTGTGTGTGTGTGTGTGTGTGTGTGTGTGTGTGTGTGTGTGTGTGTGTGTG
>Ga0115008_10000466_pt1 | contig 30096 bp, 36 predicted proteins | sample FraStrMetagenome_FD_87164 | JGI IMG/M metagenome (GOLD analysis project Ga0115008, IMG submission 87164) | Marine eukaryotic phytoplankton communities from Arctic Ocean - Fram Strait ARC3M Metagenome | ecosystem: Environmental > Aquatic > Marine > Oceanic | place: Fram Strait | collected... | reverse complement strand
GGATGAAGTCGTAACAAGGTAGCTGTACGGGAACGTGTAGCTGGAACAAAATGAAATAGTTCAGTTGGTTAGAACGTTGGAATCATAATCCAAGTGTCGGGGGTTCAAATCCCTCTTTCATTAAAAACAACATGATGGTTAATATTTTATTTTACACTTTTTCAGGCGTATTGATTATAAGTTCTATTATGGTAATAACTGCCCAAAACGCTATTTATTCTGTTTTATTTTTAGTTTTTTGTTTTTTGTCCTCTGCTTGTCTATTATTTTTATTAAAATGCGAGTTTTTATCGTTAATGTTTATTTTAATTTATGTAGGCGCAATAGCAATTTTATTTTTGTTTGTTGTTATGATGTTAGATTTAAAGCAGGCTTCAACAAAAAAAGACACTTTAAAGTATTTCCCGTTTGGGTTTTTAATTGGTAGTGTATTTTTGACTGAGATAGCTTTAGTTATAGGCGAAACTTTTAAACAAAACCCATATAAAGTGTCTGAGATCTCGAATTTTTATACAAATTGGTATGATAAAATTGATGTGTTTACCGAAATACAGGCTATCGGTCAAGTGACTTACACCCAATTTGTTTTGCAGTTTCTGATTGCAGGAAATGTATTGTTATTAGCTACTTTAGCAGCAGTAGTTTTGACTGTTAACACAGGTACTGCGGGTAAAGATAAGACTCAGGTTATTTTTAAACAATTATCACGGAATTACAAAAATGTTTTGGTTGTTTAGAAATACGTTATAAGCTTATAGCTCAGTTGGTTAGAGCATACGCCTGATAAGCGTAAGGTCAATAGTTCAAATCTATTTAAGCTTAATTGAAAATTGTATATATGAATATTGAAACAGTATTATTTAAAGAAATTGTTATTTTTTCAGAGTTGTTTTTAGGAATTTCTATAATTTATTTGGTTTTACACTGCACTTTTTTATCGGTACAAAAAAAGTACCCTTTAATACAGGCTTCTGTCTTGCAACTAAGTGTTTTAGTTTTATTTTTTTCTTCTTATTTAGTTTTTAATGAACATTTAAGTGTTTTAGAATCTTCTTACTTAAATAATACTTTTGTAATGGATTACGTTAGTGTTTCATCTAAAATAATTATAGGAAGTTTATCTATTTTTTGTTTGTTAATGATGCAACCGTACGTGTTAAACCAAAAAATAAATAATTTTGAATATTTTTTATTAATTTTATTTTCTATTTTAGGATTATTTTTATTGTGTTCTTCTAATGATTTTCTTACAGCATACTTAGCTTTGGAACTGCAAAGTTTGTCTTTTTATGTTTTGGCGGCTTTTAAAAAAAACTCAACTTTTTCAGTAGACGCTGGTATTAAATATTTTATTTTAGGTGCGTTTGCTTCAAGTATGTTTTTATTTGGGTCATCGTTACTTTATGGAGTAACTGGTACAGTTTGCTTCGATGATTTTAATAGTTTATTTATTAGTGTATTGCCTGGTCAATCCGACATACTTAACATGGATTGTTACATAGCTTCTGTATTAGAGTGTATGCAGGTTATCGAGGAACTGGATCTTGTTGGTTGTTCAGAACCTGAATTACAAAATCAAAATCTTATACTATTAGCACTTGACCAATTATTGTCTGATGGTCTCGCAGGTGGTTATTCTTTAGCATCTACGTTAGAGTGTATTCAGGTTATTGAGGAACTGGGTCTTGCTGGTTGTTCAGACCCTGTATTACAAAATCAAAATCTCATGCTACTAGCACTTGACCAATTAGTGTCTGATGGCCTTGCAGGTGGTTATTCTTTAGTATCTACGTTAGAGTGTATGCAGGTTATTGAGGAACTGGGCCTTGTTGGTTGTGTAGAGCCCTCTTTACAAAATTCAGATTTACTAATATCAGAACTTAGTCAAACATTAACTCACAACACACTCTCTGGTGAAAATTTTTTGGAAGCCTCTACCGTTTTTGATGGCAATCTGATTAAGTTTGCTTTGGTATTTATAATGATCGGTTTATTTTTCAAATTAACTATAGCACCTTTTCATGTATGGGCACCTGACGTATATGAAGGATCACCTACATCATCGACATTTTTTTTCTCTGTCGTGCCAAAATTAGCTATTTTTGTTTTATTACTGCGTATTTTTTACTACAGTTTTTACGGTTTTATTGACAGTTGGCGGTATTTTATAGTTTTAGTTGTAGTTTTTTCTATTGTAGTAGGCTCTTTTGGCGGTTTAGAGCAAAAAAAACTTAAAACTTTGTTAGTATACAGTACTATTAGTCATATGGGGTACTCGTTAATTGCTTTTAGTGCGGGGACTTTTGAAAGTATGCAGATGTTGTTGAGCTATTTAATTGTTTACAGTTTTTCAGGGTTGTGCGTGTGGTCTATATTTTTAACAACCCGTTTGAAAAATAACTATTTTCAAAAACAAAACAAAGATTTAACTGATCTAGTTTTATTAGGTAAGTCAAATTACATGCTAGCTATTTTTTTTACAACAGTTTTATTTTCTGTGGCAGGTTTTCCCCCTATGATTGGTTTTTTAGTAAAAATGGGTATTTTTGTAACAGCTATAGAATCTTCCATGTATTTTGTTGCATTGATTAGTATTTTATGCAGTGTTGTTGGTACATTTTACTATATAAGAATTATAAAAATTTTGTATTTTGAGAAAGTACTGGTTGGAAAGTTGTACCACCCTATTGATTCGCAAAGTTCTGTGATAATTACGTCTTTATTTTTTTTATTAATATTTTTATTTATAAACCCTACGTTGTTATTTTTAATATCATATAAATTCAGTTTATTGGTATTTGTGTAATTTTTAGTTAAATAAAATTTAACATTTTTAGCTCAGCTGGATAGAGCAACAGCCTTCTAAGCTGTTGGTCATAGGTTCGAATCCTATAAAATGTGTTATTTACAGTTTTTAAATTATGTTGTGTATTAAAAATTTATTATCTTATATTTTAGTATTACCTTTATTAGGCGCTATTTCTTTAATACCCATTCCATCGTCAAACCATTCTTTGTTAAAACAAATTGCCCTGGGTTTTTCATGTTTAACGTTTGTTTTGTCACTATTTGTGTGGGTTTTCTTTAACAAATCTGTAGGAACGTTTCAATTTGTTAATAAATTTTTTTGGATACCAATTTTAAATTTAAACTTTCCACTTGGGATAGATGGTATTTCGTTATTTTTTCTGCTTTTAACGACTTTATTAATACCTTTATGTTTATTAACAAGTTGGGGGACAATTAAAACCGATTTAAAAAAATATTTGATTTCATTTTTAGTAATGGAATTTTTTTTAATAGGTGTTTTTTGTGTTTTAGATTTGTTACTTTTTTATATTTTTTTTGAAAGTGTGTTGATCCCTATGTTTTTAATCATAGGTATTTGGGGTTCAAGAGAGCGTAAAATTAGAGCCGCGTATTTTTTTTTTCTATATACACTGTTAGGCTCAGTTTTAATGCTACTGTCCATTTTGTACATATATTACCAAGTAGGTACCACTGATTACGAAATACTTTTGACATTTTCTTTTTCATCATTGGAACAAAAAATTATGTGGTTTGCTTTTTTTGCGTCGTTTGCTACGAAAGTCCCTATGGTTCCTGTGCACTTATGGTTGCCAGAGGCACACGTTGAAGCTCCGACAGCAGGTTCTGTAATTTTAGCAGGTGTTTTGTTAAAATTAGGTACTTATGGGTTTATCAGGTTTTCGTTTGCTCTTTTTCCAGAGGCCTGTTTTTATTTTGCCCCATTTGTTTATTCAATGTCTGTTGTTGGTATTGTGTATACTTCATTCACAGCAATCCGGCAATCAGATTTTAAAAGAATAATAGCTTATACTTCGGTAGCTCATATGAATTTAGTTATGTTGGGCTTGTTTAGTTTTAATGTTATAGGTTTAGAAGGGTCTATTTTACAAAGTTTGAGCCATGGGTTTGTTGCGAGTGCTCTTTTTTTAATAATAGGGGTTGTGTACGATAGGCACCATACGCGTATGGTTAAATATTACGGAGGGCTTGCTCACACAATGCCGTTGTACATAAGTATCTTTCTATTTTTCACTATGGCAAATATAGGTTTACCTGGGACAGGTAGTTTTGTAGGAGAATTTTTAATATTAGTCGGTTCATTTAAAACAAACACAACAATAACTTTTATAGGTGCTACAGGTATGGTTATTGGCGGGTGTTATTCTTTGTGGTTGTTTAATAGAATTGCTTACGGTAACTTAAAAACACAGTATTTTAAGAATTATTTAGATTTAACTAAGCGTGAGTTTTTAATATTTCTACCTTTAATAATAGGGACTATTGTAATGGGTATTTACCCGACTGTATTTTTAAATTCAATACATTTCAGTGTAAATATGTTAATCGAACTGATGTATTTTTAAATTAATAAACTAAATTATGATTTATATTTTTGAAACAGAAATATCAAACTCAAAAACTGTCATGTTTTCTTTACAAAAAATATATGGTTTAGGAAAATACCAAACAAATATACTTTGCAATAAGCTAGGTTTAGCAAAAAATCTTAAAGTTTCTAAATTGTCGAACGATCAAATTATAAAATTAGTAAAAACTATAGAGAATACTGATTTGATAATTACAAGTGAGTTGAAAAAATTACAAATTTTTACTTTAAAAAATTTATTGGCTATCAAATGTTATAAAGGCTTGCGGCGTATAAAAGGCTTGCCTGTAAGAGGTCAAAGAACTCACACAAATGCGAAGACATCTAAATTTTTCAGACGTTTTTAATTAATATAAATTATATATATGAAAGCAACTTATAATTTTAAAAATTCTATTTTTGATACTTTTTCAGATCCTTTTTCGTCTACTAAAGTTTCAAATAATTCAAGTTTCATGGCTTCATTCGTAACAAAAACGTTACGGTGGAATAAAAATTTTGTATTGTCATTTGTAGACAACCATTTGATACACTACCCAAGCCCTATTAACCTAACATACGCTTGGAGTTTCGGATCGTCGGCAGCAGTGTGTCTTATAATACAAATTTTATCAGGAGTGTTTTTAGCGATGCATTACACCCCTCATATTGATTTAGCTTTTAGTAGTGTTGAGCACATTATGAGAGATGTTAATAATGGGTGGTTAATTAGGTACATACACGCAAATGGTGCATCAATGTTTTTTATTGTAGTGTATTCACATATTTTTAGAGGTCTATACTATGGTTCTTATATGCAACCTCGTCAATTACTTTGGTGTTCTGGAGTTGTAATTTTTATTTTAATGATGGGTACTGCGTTCATGGGTTATGTGTTGCCATGGGGCCAAATGAGTTTTTGGGGAGCGACTGTTATTACAAGTTTAGCAACAGCAATCCCAGTTGTTGGTCAATCTATTGTAGATTGGTTGTGGGGAGGATTCACTGTAAATAACGCAACTTTAAACAGATTTTTCAGTTTACACTTTTTGTTACCTTTTGTTATAGCTGGTTTGTCTTTACTTCATTTAGCTTTGTTACACAAAGACGGATCAAATAATCCATTAGGGGTTGACAGTGGTGTCGACAAAGTTCCTTTTTACCCTTATTTTTTCGTAAAAGATCTTTTTGCTTTTTTTACGTTTTTATTTTTCTTTGCTGCTATTGTGTTTTATTTCCCTAACTTATTAGGCCACCCCGATAATTACATCCCAGCAGATCCTATGCAAACACCTGCACATATTGTACCTGAATGGTACTTTTTACCTTTTTACGCTATTTTACGGTCTATACCTGACAAGCTTGGTGGAGTTGTAGCAATGGGTAGTGCTTTAATTATTTTATTACTAATTCCTTTTACAAATACATCTGAAGTTAGAAGTACTACTTTCAGACCTATTTTTAAAATTTTTTATTGGTTAATTGTAGCAGATTTCCTGATTTTAGGCTGGATTGGTCAAAAACCTGTTAAAGATGTTTACGTTATCGTAGGTCAGGTTGCCACAGTTTTTTATTTTTTATTTTTTTTAGTATTAATACCTGTCATTGGTATAATAGAAACTAAATTAGCCCATCACAAAGTTTAAAACAAGCAATATATAAATGTTATTTACTCCTTTAGAGCAATTTCAAATCATTTCTATATTTTCGTTTAAAATATTTTGTTTAGATTTTTCGTTAACTAATATGTTATTTATTAACTTAATAGTTTTAGTAATTTTCAGTGCGATAGTTTATTGTTTCAGTGCCGATTCTAATTATTTAGGTGAGACTAGTTATTATTTTATACCTAATGTATGGCAAACTTTAGTTGAAATTATTTATGAGACTGCAGCCCAATTAGTGTTTGATAATTTAAATGAAGAAGGTGAGAAGTATTTCCCATTTATCGCTGTTTTATTTACTTTTATTTTATTTAATAATTTAATAGGTTTAGTTCCTTATAGTTTTACAATAACAAGCCATTTAATAGTAACGTTTGCGTTATCGTTTCCTATATTTATTGGTGTTATGTTAATCTGTGTTCAAAAACACAAAATTAACATGTTATCGATTTTTTTACCATCAAATACTCCTATTGGTTTAGGTTTATTGTTGGTACCGATTGAATTAATCTCGTATATTTTTAAACCAATAAGTTTAGGTGTACGGTTGTTTGCTAATTTAATGGCTGGACACACGTTGTTGAAAGTAATTGTAGGTTTTGCTTGGAGTATGTTACTTCTTGAAGATTTTCTTTCAGTATTACATATCGTTCCTTTGTTAGTTTTAGTTATTTTAATGGGGTTAGAGCTAGGTGTTGCTATGATACAGGCTTATGTCTTTACTGTATTAACATGTATTTATTTAAATGACAGTATTAATTTATCACATTAAACAATGACAATTTTAAAATATGTTTGTTATCATAGATATTTATTCTAAAAACTACAACTCGTTAAGCTTATTTTTAAACTATTTTTTAAATAACAAAATTACTAAAAAACTAAATATTATTGTGTTTAAAACAACAACCTCTCAGCCATTGCAAAAAAAAGTCTTTACTGTATTGAAATCACCACATGTAAATAAAACAGCACAGGAGCAATTTGAATATAGAATGTATAAAAAAAGATTAAAGTGTTTCATACCACAGTTCCCTTTATTCATAACACATTTTAAAAGGTTACGGTTCAACATGTTTTCTGACATTAATTTTAAAATCAAAATAATTTCTAATAACAAAGCAAAAAAAAAAAAAATTAAAAATCAATTTAATATGAATGATTATTGTTTGGACTTAAACGACTTGAATTTGAAAGGTTACTTAAAAATTTTAACTGTTTGCGGCGAGTTTGTGTTAAACTCAAACGTCTGGGTAGCTCAGTTGGTTAGAGCAAAGGACTGAAAATCCTTGTGTCGGCAGTTCAAATCTGTCCCTAGACATTATTAAAAGATTTATTAGGCATGAACAACCACGTATGTAATATGATTTCTGCTATAAGTAACGGCCAATTGGCGAAAAAACCATTTGTTTTACAAAAAAAAAAAAAAGTTTGCGAACACATTTTAAATATTTTATGGGATGAAGGTTTTATTTTAGGGTACAAAAATTCAAAACACAAACCAAACACGTTAAAAATTTTTTTGAAATACCAAAACGGTAATCCTGTGATACAGTTAATAAAAGTATTGAGCAAGCCTAGTTTGCGAGTGTATTATTCTGTAAAACAATTATGGAAATTAGAACCTAGTAAAGGTACTATTGTAGTATCAACAACTAAAGGGTTTATGTCGAGTAGTGATTGCAAAAAAAAAACGATAGGCGGTGAGCCTTTCATTATTGTCAAATGAAATTTATACCAAAACGTTATCTTATTAAAATTCCAAGTGAAATTGATGTTTTATATTGTGAAAAAAATAAAAAATTAGTTATTAAAACTAATTTTTTTACAAAATTGGTTTCACTGCAAGTTAAGGTTTTAATTATTAAAGAGAAAAATATAATTATAGTTACTAACTTGCCGTTTAAAAAAACCTCTAACAAACTGAGAAAGCACTTTAAAAGTTTACAAGGGACCACAACAGCGTTAATTAAAAAAGCTTTACACGAGGTATCTTCTGTGACCTTTAAAAAATTAAAATTAGTAGGAGTGGGTTATAAAGTTTTTGATGAAAAAATTTCTACAACAAACACAAAATTGTTGCATTTTAAATTAGGTTACAGTCATGGTATTTATTATAAAATACCTGAAGGCGTTTTAATTAAGGCACGTCAGTCAACAAAGTTATTTATTTCCGGCCATAATTTTGATAAAGTTTCTCAGGTAACCGCTGTTATAAAAAGCTGTAAGTTACCGGAACCCTACAAAGGAAAAGGTATTTTACGTTCGGATGAAGTTATACAGTTAAAAGATGGTAAAAAAGTTTAAATGAAAACAAAACTAAAAACATTATCAAGATCTTTAATTAAATTACATTTATTAAAATACCAAATGTATGAAACTTGTAAAACAACAACTTTTAATAATTACATCCAAAATCTAACGTTTGAGATTAAACAGTCATTAAAAGTTGTTCATTTATATAACAAAAAAAATAAAAAAATTTTGTTTGTAGGATTTACTTATAAAAAAGCGTTGCACAACCAATTAAACCATTCTTTTTTATCTAAACGATTGTACGCGAAAAATTTTTTATCAGGTAAATCTGATCTGAGTAATATTTTACCAAACACTAAACCAGATTTAATAGTATTTAACCAGTTATCTACAAACGATTCCCATATAATAAAAAAATTAGAAAAACAGGGTATTACCTATATTTCTTTGGGTACTTCAAAAGTGAAACACAGCAAATTTTATAGTGTAAATAATTTTTACAAGACACCCCAGATAAAAAAGTTTTACTTCTTTTTAGTTTTTTCTGTTTTAACGAGACAAATTAAATAAGGTTAAGTGTATGATTGCTACTAAAAAATATAGGCACCGTCCTGTGTATAAAAAATTTTTAAACTTAAGAGATAACGTACAGAATCGTCAAAAACTGTTTAAATTTAAAAAAAAAAAATGGCAAAATTTATTGTTTAGGTTAAATAGAACATCAAAAATTCGCAAAAAAAATTGTTATTATAAATTTTACGACCAAAATTCTTATAACATTTCAAAATACAATAATTTTTTCTCTAAAAATTACAAACAAGATGTTTTAACTAGAAAAAGATTTAATCTTTTTTACAGTGATTTGGGTGAAAAGTACTTAAAATCGTGTTCTCAAAAATCACGTACACGCTCTAATCAGATAAAAAATAAAATAAATTCGAAGCATTATTTTTATAATTTTTTAGAGAAAAGGCTTGACGTAATTTTACTAAGATCACATTTTGTGTTGAGTATACGTAATTCTAGGCAATTAATATCTCACGGTCACATTTTTGTAAATAATAAAGTGGTTACAGAAAACTCTTTTTTACTTCAGCCAGGTGATTTAGTAACTTTTTCGTCGAAAAGTCATAAGTTAGTACAACACTACTTAACGGTCTCAGAAATGTGGCCGTTACCACCAGAGTATTTGCAAGTTAGTTACAGGTTGTTCCAAATAAGTGTTTTAGAAGACAGCACGTTTTCAAATCCTGCACCAAAACATTCCTTATGGTTAAATTTAAGTGATATAACTAGGTTTTATACTAAGTAGGATTATATAAGTGCCGAATACTTTAAAAACTTTTTTCTTCAGTAGCTCAGAGGTAGAGCAAGTGGCTGTTAACCACTTGGACGTTGGTTCAAATCCAGCCTGAAGAGTTATTAATAAGTTATCTGTTGCAATTTGTTTTGGAGGTAATCGGTCTCGAACCGATGACTTTATGCTTGCAAAGCATACACTCTGCCAATTGAGTTATACCCCCCATTTATAAGTTATTTTAAAAAGTTAACATAAGAATAACTAATTAACCATAAATTATAGTTTAAATCTTTTTCAACATTGGTAACTAACATATTATTTTTCGCAAGTTTTTTTGTTCTAAACTTTTTTACCTCGATAAAATTAGCAATACTTGTTGAAATTGAGTAAGAATAAAAAAAATATAAACTAATTAATAGTCCAAAGATTTGGGCACCCAAAGTTAAAAGATCGAATTGTGGAATGTAAAAGTTATTTTAAAGCTCGTTTGGTGAAATTGGTAGACACGTCAGACTTAAAATCTGATTCTTGTATAAGAGTACCGGTTCAAGTCCGGTAATGAGTATAATTGAAAAAATGTGGTATTTTGTTGCAGGTAGGTTAATGAGTCTTTTGACAATTTCATTAATGTTGAAGTTATCGCACAATTTTTTAGGTTTAGGCGTTTACGAACGTTTTATAGGTTGGTTTTTCATAGAACATGTGTTTGAGGATTATGGCCTTACATCAGGCAAACTTTTTTTAGTGAGCGAGGATTTCAGGACTTTAATAAAAAATTTACTAATTATTATCCGTAATTTTATCTTTTTAGCCCAAGTTTTTACTCCATTGGAATTTTTGTTTGTTAGTAGCTTTTTGTTAATCGTATTCATTTTTTACAAAACAACTTTGCCTAAAGTTTTAAAGAAAGCGTTTATGTTTTTATGTTGTGTTTTCTTATTACAGTCTTTTTTAATAGTAAATTTTTTTATAACCTTTTTTATCATAACTTTTTTAGTGTCAATAGGTGCTGTAATTAATACCTTTTGTTTTTATGTAACTTTGTTGTATTATTACACGTTTTTGTACAAAAAAAGTTTAAAAAATAAAATACAACTTTTTTGGGCAAAAATATTTATTTATGTTGTTTTACTATTAAACGCATTAGCTTTAGTGATGTTAATTATACTTAACACGTTCCATGTACCTGAAAATTTTATAAATGAATTGAGTATTATTTGTATAGTACCCTATTCGTATTTATACTATATATAATTGTTTAAATTATTTGAGTTAAAAACCGTTATGCCAACAATAAACCAACTTTGCAAAAATAACAGATTATCGAAAATTAGAAGAAACAAAGTACCTGCTTTACAATCAAACCCACAAAAAAAAGGTGTGTGTTTAAAAATCTTTCTGAGAACGCCTAAAAAACCTAACTCTGCTTTAAGAAAACTTGCTAGGTTAAAACTGACAAATGGTAAAAAAGTCACAGCATATATACCTGGTGAAGGTCATAAATTACAGGAATATTCAACTGTTTTGATAAGAGGAGGGCGAGTTAAAGATTTACCAGGTATAAAATACCATTTAGTAAGAGGTAAACTTGACTTTTCAGGCTTAAAAAACCGACGGACATCAAGATCTAAGTACGGTACTAAAAAAATATCAAAATATTTATAAACAATGTATTTTAAAACCCGAATATATAATCGAATAATGTTAAATGGTAATAAACAAACGTCTGAAAAGTTATTTTTTAAAACGTTAAAGAAGATCCAAAAAAACCAAAACAAGAAAAAAATTGAAGATTTAATAAAATTAGGTTTAGTTAAGTCTTCTCCTGTTACCTTTTTAAAACAAGTAAAAAGAAAACGTAAAAGAACTACTGAGTTCCCGTTTTTATTACACCCCAATTCAAGAGTTGCTTATGGTTTGAAGTTTATACTAAACAATTGCCAGTCAACACCTACAACAAGACCTTTTTACAAGCAGCTGGAGTTAGAATTGGTAAATTCTTCAAAACATTTAAGTAAAAGTGTAACAAAAAAAGTTTTTTTGCATCAAGAATCTTTTTTGAAAAAAAAGTTTGCAAACTACCGTTGGTTTTAATTTACGCTTAAAAGGAGTTGAACCTTTAACCTTCGGGACCGAAATCCGACGCTCTATCCAATTGAGCTATAAGCGCAACGTTTGTTTTTACAAAAACAGCAGGTATTGGTCACAACAAAACGTTTATTTTACAATAAAAATTAAATTATGATTCAACAACAAACTATATTAAAAGTTTCGGACAATTCTGGTGCAAAAGACGTAAAATGTATCAAAGTTTTAGGGGGTTACAAAAAAAAAACAGCTTATTTAGGGGAAACTATCGTTGTTTCTATTAAAGAGCTTAGAAATAAATCTAAAAAAACTTCCAAAGTAAAAAAAGGAGAAGTTCATAAAGCGTTTATTTTAAAAACTAAAAACAAACAAACAAATAAAGACGGGTCTGTAGTTTTTTTTGGTTCAAATTCTGTATGTTTAATAAATAATCAAAATAAACCTATAGGAAGCCGTATTTTAACACCGATCCCTAAAAAGTTTAAAAAGGGTAAGTTTTCTAAATTAGCAAGTATTTCTGTAGGGACTTTTTAAGTTTTATGAACATTTTAAACCACTACAACGAAAGTATCGTAAAATACGATTTAATTAATAAATTTAACTACAAAACATTAAATAAAATTCCTAAATTAAAATTTATTACTTTAAGTTTTAAACTTAAGAAATGTGATGTTAAATCTTTGGTTTCTTCATTAGCGGCCTTACAATTAATCACCTATCAAAAAGGAATTTTGACTACCTCAAAGATTTCTAATATATCTTTAAAAATACGTCAAGGCCAACCTGTTGGTTGTAAATTAACTTTACGTAAATCTAAAATGAACTTTTTTTTAACCAAGTTAATTAATAAAAATTTTAGTCAACAAATTCTCAGCCCACAAAAATCATGTAATTTGTTTTCTGTTAAACTTAGTAATGTTTTAATTTTCAATGAATTAGAGCAAAATTACCAGTTTTTTAATAACTTATCTAATTTAAACGTCAATATAGGTACAACTGATTGTACTTTTAATGAATTTGTTTTTTTATTAAAATCTTACAAACTTTCCGCTTAAAATAAATTAATTGCAAATGTAACTCAATTGGTAGAGTGTAACCTTGCCAAGGTTAAAGCTGAGGGTTCGAATCCCTTCTTTTGCTTATTGTTTGGATAAGTGGTCGAGTGGCTTAAGGCGTTAGTTTTGAAAACTATTGTATTATAAAAATACCGTGGGTTCGAATCCCTCCTTATCTTTTTGGCTAAATAACATAACAGGTAATGTACTAGATTGCAAATCTTGTAATACCGGTTCAATTCCGGTTTTAGCCTTATGCTAGCAATAATTTCTATTATTTTAAAAATACTTTCTATAGTTGTACCATTATTAATTTCTGTTGCTTATTTTACAATAGCAGAGCGTAAATTAATGGGTAGTATACAACGCCGAAGAGGCCCTAACGTAATAGGTTTTTTAGGGCTCTTACAACCCTTAGCTGATGGATTAAAACTATTTGTTAAAGAAACTATTTTTCCCAGTAATTCTAATCTTTATATTTTTATTTTAGCTCCTATTTTAACGTTTATTTTAAGTTTAATTGGTTGGGCTGTCATCCCGTTATCGGAAAATATTGTTGTGTCTGATTTGAATCTAGGAGTTCTGTACCTATTTGCCATCTCTTCGCTAAGTGTTTATGGTATAATAATGGCTGGTTGGTCAAGTAACTCAAAGTATCCATTTTTAGGGTCTTTACGATCAGCTGCTCAAATGATTTCTTATGAAGTTTCCATAGGTTTTATTATTGTCAATATATGTATTTGTGCAGGATCTTTTAATTTAAGTACTATTGTTTTATCTCAATCAAATGTTTGGTTTATAGTACCATTATTCCCTATGTTTGTGTTGTTTTATATATCTATGTTGGCAGAAACCAACAGGCACCCTTTTGATTTACCTGAAGCTGAAGCGGAACTAGTTTCTGGTTATAATGTTGAATACTCAGCAATGACTTTCGCTCTTTTTTTTTTAGGTGAATACGCTAATATGCTTTTGATGAGTGCGTTTTCTTCAATTCTTTTTTTAGGAGGTTGGTTACCTATTATTGACCTAGTGCCATTTTCGTTATTTCCTGGAAGTTTTTGGTTGTCGCTTAAAATTCTTTTTGGTGTCACTTTCTTTATATTAACCCGGGCAGCGTTGCCTAGGTATAGATATGACCAGCTTATGCATATAGGTTGGAAGTCTTTCTTACCTTTATCCTTAGGTTACCTATTATTTACTGTAGGAGTTTTAATAAGTTTCAACTGGCTCCCTAACTAAAACAGAAGACTTGCTTTACCATAATTCAAGTATAATTATAACTTTAAAATTTAAAACTAAATATTTTGATTTTAAAAAAACTAAAAGTATAAAACATTCGTATAACAGAACAAAACACAAAACAGTAACTAACTGACTTAAAACATCCGGAGGTGTTATAGTTGTAGCTAGTAACAAAAAAAAAACATAAAAAACTTTTCGGGTAACCTTCACAAACTTATGTTTGTTTTTAACAATGTTTAACATAAACAAAACAAAACCGAACAGCTGACCAATCGAAACAACAATAAAATATGTGGTTGTGTAAAACTCATAGTATTCTATAATTTTCGCTTCAAAAACTATATTAACACTACTATCAGAATCCTTTATAAAACTTAAAAAAAAAGACCAAATTAATGGTAACAATACAATATTAAATATTAAAATACTTGTAAAAAGAAAACCTAAAGAAATAAAAACGGGCTGTTTAATAATATCGTACTCTGTTTTAAAAAGAGCTGGGGCAAAAAACATTAAACAATGGTACAAAAGTACAAAAACGGTGAAGTGTGTGCTGACAAAATAAGACAGGCGCAAATATACTGTAAATACCTCAGTAAGATTTGTTGTAATAAAATAAAACGAGGCCATACAATACAGTTTTGTGTTTGATTTTATTAATAAAAATAATAGCGTTTCCTTGTGGTAATAACATACCATGGCTGTTAATAACCACGATACCGTCACTAAAAATATACGAGTTTTTATTTCTAAAACGTATTTAAATAACATCTTTATACTTTATTTTTTAAAGGAAAATAGTTCAGTTGGTAGAACAGTGGTTTCCAAAACCAAAGGTCAAGGGTTCAACTCCCTTTTTTCCTGCTTTTTTTTTCATGCCTAAAATTTGGTAAACCTGATTTTATTTTTTCACTTAATTTAGTGACGTCACCAAAAACCAACAGCATTAATAAACTTATTACAATAACTTGACCAAAACCAATTGTACCCATTTTGTGGTGTAAAATTTTAACCATCCTGTACAAAAAACACAGGATTACTTACTTATATTTTTATTTACAGGCTTGTAGTTCAGTGGCAGAACGTACCGCTCATAACGGTTTAGTCGCAGGTTCAAATCCTGCTGAGCCTATTATTTAACAGCAAACTTACAAGTTGGTACTTTAAAACTTATTTAAATAAAAAATGAATAAAGAACTTAAAACTTTTAAATTGTACAAAGTAAAACATTATTTCAAAAACCAAAACCTTGTGTTTTTTTTTCACACAACAAACTTAAACTCAAAACGTTCTCTAAAAATAGAACAGGATTTGTTTAATTATGAATTAGAATGTCACAAAATAACAAATACAATTACACGGTATGCTTTAAAAAACTCGGTTATTTCAAACACTTCAATTTTAATAAGTGGCTCTTTGTGCCTGGTTTGCTTAAAAAAAAAAACTCTTAAAATTGACGTACAAAAACTTTTAAACATAAGCAAAACAATGCCTGTACTAGGAGTAAAATTAAACAAAAAAATGTATTCAAGACAACAACTGTCAACTCTTTCAACTTTAAACTACACCAAAAATGTAAAAGTTTTAAATAAAATGTTCAAAAAATTACTTAAAATACCAAATTTTAAATTAAAAAAAAAATAATTTTCAAAATAATGTGATTCGAACACATGACTTCCTGTTCCCAAAACAGGCACGCTGCCAGACTGCGTTATATTCTGATACGTTTTAGAAAGAAGTAGGATTCGAACCTACGATAGGTAAAACCTAACAGATTTACAATCTGCCACTTTAAACCGCTCAGTCATTCTTTCTTTTAAATAGATTACTTTAACACCAATCGTTTAGTACGTCGTTTCACACGTTTTATTTTTTTAGGCCTACACCCGTTATGAGGCGAAAGGTTGTAGCTTTGAAAAGACTTTATAAGAAAAAACCGTTTTAAAGCGGATATTATTAAAGATTCATGAAATCTTTTTACATTTTTGAAGTGCAAAGAAACCGTCTTGTTTTGCAAAAACCGGGCTTTCATCATTAAAAACTTGAAAATATTTATCACAGCAGTTGGTTGAGACTTTTTTTGAAATTTTGTCAAACTGATAAGCCCCGCTGATACAGAAATCACAACGTTACCAGAAGTGTCTGTTACATTTACTACAGTATTCGTTGGTGACAAAATTACGTTTATAATATAATTAACTACATTTTGCTGTGTTACTTTACTGGATCTATTGCCACTAAAAGATTTTACTCCGTTTTTTGTTAAAAACAAAGATAAACTCTTTGTTTGCTTTTTAGAGGTTTTTAAATGGTTTAAAAATTTAATTAATTTTAGTAACTTAAAAATATAAACTTTTTTTTTGTTTCTAACTACTTTTGATAAAATCATAAAATTAAAATTATTTTTGCTAAAATGAAATTGAAAACTTTCAATCCCGTAACACCGTCTCTAAGAAATTTAATTCAATTAAATAAATCTAAACTAACAAAAAAACCTTTATTAAAATCTAAAATAAATGGTTTCAAACAAAAATTCGGGCGAAACTTTACTGGTAAAATAACATCATACCACAAAGGAGGTGGTCATAAAAAAAAATATAGGGTTATTGACTTTAACAGAGTCGCAGAATCAGTAGGTATTGTGACCAGTATAGAACACGATCCTTTCCGATCTTCTAACATAGCATCTGTATACAACTTTTTGTCTAAAAATTTTACTTACATAATTGCACCCAAAAACACAGTAATTGGGGATATAATTAAATCTGGTAAAAAAGCTGAAGCAAAAAACGGACACTCATTGCCTATAGAGAAAATACCTATTGGTTGTCTAATTCATAATGTAGCACCCAAAACAAATTCTTGTGCTCAAATAAGCAGATCTGCAGGAACATTCTCACAGTTGATAGAAAAAACATCGGCTTTCGGTAGAATAAAACTCAGCTCAGGAGAACAACGGACACTGTCTATAAATTGTTTTGCTACTGTAGGTATTGTTTCCAACGAACTTTCTTTGTTGACCACCGTGGGTAAAGCAGGTAGATCTCGATGGTTAAACAAAAGACCTAAAGTGCGGGGTGTAGCTATGAACCCAATAGACCACCCACATGGAGGGGGTGAAGGTAAAACATCTGGTGGTAAAACATCTGTCACTCCTTGGGGTAAACCTACCAAAGGAGGTAAAACAAGTAACACAAAAAATAAATTGATAATAAATTTAAAATGAGTAGAGCTAAATGGAAAGGACCTTATATTTTAGATAAATTACTGGAAGACAATAAAGACAGCAAATCAAACAAAAAATACCTTACAGAAATATACACGTTTTCGCGTTCTTCTACTATAATACCAAATTTTGTGGGGAACACATTAAACGTGCATAATGGTAAAACCTTTGCAAAAATACAAATTACAGAAAATATGATAGGAAAAAAACTGGGTGAATTCGCTCCTACAAGAAAAACTTTTTCATTTAAAAAAAAAAAATAAAAAATCAAATATATGGGCCAAAAAACAAATGCATCAATTTTTAGACTGGGTTTAAAAACCTCCGAATGGAAATATAAATACATAGAAAAAAATACGGAAGAATCTTCTATTTTTCTATACAAAAACTTGGAAATAGAAAATTATATAAATAATGTTTTTAAACTTTATGGTTTGGTTACTCATGACTGTAAGATCGAATACACACAAACGGACGCCAATGTTTTCATATCGTATTACGAATCAAAACTGTACACTGCAAAAATATATTCAGAAGGTTGTCCTGAAGCAGGTAATCCTAAGAACAGCAAAGAGCTGATAACATTTTTAATAACAACTGTTTTAACAGTAGGATTAAACCTGTACATCAAAAACAAAACAATTACTATTAAAACACAAAACCTAGGTAAAAAATTTGAAAACTTACTGCAAAAAAACAAAATATACAAATCAGAATATTTAAAAACTATAAAACAATTCAAACGTTTTTTAAAAAACCCTGACCAAAAAGATCTTATAAAAATTTTATTTATAAGTGTGTCTGAACACAATTCAGCAAAACTATTAGCTGACTCAATTTCTGTCTACATAAATAAGAACAAAAAACGGCACAACTTTTTGTTATTTGTTTTAAAAAAAGCTTTAACAGAACTTATTGCTTTACGTTTGTCTAAAGTTCAGGGTATAAAAATCGCAATTACAGGTAGATTTAACGGAGTTCCTAGAGCGAAAAAAAAATTACTTAAAATAGGAAATATTCCTTTACAATCATTTGATTCCTCTATAAGTTATTACAATTCAACATCTTTTACACCAAACGGTACTTTTGGTATAAAAGTATGGATTTGTGAAAAATTAATATAATAGTTATGTTTTTACAACCTAAACGATCAAAATTTAAAAAAGTACGTAAAGGAGTGTTGCCTGGATTAGAATTCCGATCAAACAAACTGAAATTTGGTACCATAGGTTTAAAAGCTGCCGAATCTGGTACTATTTCTGCAAGACAATTAGAAGCGTCAAGACAATCTATAACACGACGTATCAATAGAAAAGGTAAATTATGGATAAGAGTTTTTCCCTCACTACCAATAACAACCAAACCTACAGAAGTAAGAATGGGAAAAGGAAAAGGTTCCGTAGACTTTTGGGCTACCAAAGTTGGGCAGGGTTGTGTAATTTTTGAACTTTGCGGTGTTACCAAAAACACAGCCATATCAGCATTTCGTACTGGTGGAGCTAAATTGCCAATTAAAACATTAGTTTTTACTTAAAAAACACGTATTATTTTTTAACAGACAATTACTATTTAAATAATTTTGATGAAGTACTTTAACGCTGCTTTTGAAGCTTCCGAAACCTATATAAATCAACACACGTTGGTGTATTTAAAATAACAACTAATTTGTTATGTTATTACAAGCAGCTAAGTTTGTTGGAGCTGGTTTAGCCACTATCGGTCTAGCAGGTGCTGGAGTAGGTATTGGTACCGTATTTGGTGCATTAGTTATTGGTGTATCAAGAAACCCTTCATTAAAAGACGAGTTATTTAAACTTGCTATTTTCGGGTTCGCATTAACCGAAGCTATTGCTCTATTTTCATTAATGATGGGATTTTTAATCCTTTTTGCACTATAAACTTTATTTAGTGTCTAAAAAGAGCGTGTAGCTCAGAGGCAGAGCATTGGACTTTTAATCCACAGGCCTTGGGTTCAAATCCCAATACGCTCATACTACTTTGATTAAAAACATATGATTACCACAAACATAAACTATATTTTAAATATTATTATTATTCTGTTTTTAATAGGGTCTTTAGGGCTGGTATTAAACAGAAAAAACGTTTTAATAACAATAATGTCCGTTGAAATTATGTTATTATCGGTCAATTTGAATTTTATTATTTTTTCTATTTATTTAGATGATATTGTAGGTTACATTTTTGTTTTGTTTATATTAACAATAGCTGCTACCGAATCTGCTATTGGACTAGCCATACTTACCATTTATTACAAACTAAAACGATCTATCCAAATGGATACGATTAAAACTATTAAAAGTTAACGAAAAAGACGGGACTTGAACCCGCAATCTTCGACGTGACAGGTCGACGCTTTAACCAAATTAAGCTACATTTTCTTTTATTTATATAGATGAACTCATTAACATATTTTTATATCAACAATCAAAAATTTAATTACTCTTTAGAATTCCAAAACAACCACGTAAACAGTTACTGGAAGCACAACGCACCACTTATAGAATACTGTGAAACCTTAGGTATTACCATTCCACACTACTGTTACCACAAAAACCTTTCTATCTCAGGAAATTGCCGTATGTGCTTAGTTGAGTTGAAAAACTCTCCAAAACCTATGGTTTCTTGTGCTATGAGTGCTAAATCTTGTTTAAACAACAGTGAAATATTTACCGACAGTCCTTTAGTTAAAAAAGCCCGTGAAAACATTTTAGAGTTTTTATTGTTAAATCATCCACTTGATTGCCCTATATGTGACCAAGGAGGTGAATGTGACTTACAGGACCAGTCTTTATACTTTGGTATATCCAAAAAAAGATTTTATAACTTCAAGCGTATTGTTACAGATAAAAATATTGGAACAATTGTTAAAACTGTTATGACACGTTGTATTCATTGTACTCGATGTGTCAGGTTTTCTGCGGAGGTTGCTGGTACAGAAGATTTAGGTATGTTTGGTCGAGGGTTGGACAGTGAAATTGGTACTTACGTAAGTAAAAGCTTTCAATCTGAACTTTCGGGGAATGTAATTGATCTGTGCCCTGTAGGAGCTTTAACGTCAAAACCTTACCCATTTTTAAGCAGAAGCTGGGAGTTAAAAACCACAAATTCAGTAGACTTTTCTGATGGGTTTGGTGTAGATTTACAAGTTTCTTTAAAAAATAATCAGGTTATAAAGATTACACCAAACTATGATTTAAATTCTAAAACAAACCCTTGGATATCAGACAAAGCTAGGTTTTCTTTTGACGGTATGTTTTCGCCAGCACGAGTATTAAAAGGGTTTGTTCATTTTGGAGCAAAAAAATCATTTGTATCACCTACATGGAAAATTCTTTTGGATGAGGTCGTAACAACTTTATATTTCCAAGACCACTTAAGTAATCATTTTTTAAAAAACAACAAATTAATTATTGTTTTTAGTAATAACATTAGTCTAGAAGTTTTAAATTTAATTCATTTGTTTTCAAAAAAATACTCTTTTATTGAACTGCGTAAATTTGAAGGATCATTACCTAACAACAGCTTTGAATCTTGTTTTTTAATGGGTGATAATAAACTTAACCTTGAAAAGTCTACTTTATGTCTTTTAATAGGAATTTACAGTAGGTATGAAAATATTAACCTTAACCTTAATTTACGGGATAGATATTCTAAAGGTAACTTTAAAGTGTTGACTTTAGGCTCTTCTAAAAATCTAACTTTCCCAAGCCAGGAAATAGGAATAAATATTAAAACTGTACAAGAGTTAGCTGAAGGAAACAACCGTTTTTGTCAAGACCTTGTTAATTCAAAAAAACCTATAATAAATATTGGATCTTCCAACCTAGATAGAAAAGACTCCCGAGGTGTTATGAATTTACTAACCTCGATTAAAAAAACATTAAACAAATACCACTCAAATTGGGATAATTTGAATATAGTAAGTGCTTCGTTAAATGAGGCAGGTGTTAATTACTTAAACCACTTCAAAACTATTTCTGAAAAAGATTTAATAACAAGTAATGGCTTGTACTTTTTGAACACACACCCTAACCCATTAAACTTTCAAAAATTAGCTAAGCTGAAATTACTTAACTACACTAACTCACAAACAAATTACCCTGCGTATTGTTTTGAACAAAACACTGGTATAAAATCTGTTTCGTCAGACGAATTGAGTTCTTATTATAACCCCTATAATTATATAAACTTACCTAACGGTTCATTTTTTGAATCAACAAATACATTTTTAAACACAGAAGGTGTTGTTAAAAAAACTGTAAAGTTTATATCAACAAACACCCAAACAAAAGAAGATTGGCAGATTGTTAGAAAATTATTCACAAACACAGCAAAAATATCTTTTTTAACTAATTCTGTTGATGACTCTGTCCTAAGTTTTAATAATAAAAACTTCAGTAACTTTAAAAAATATATCAGTTATATTTTTACAGCTACCAACACCATAGACAACAAAATAACAAATTTGTTAAATATTAAAACCGAACACACAGGTTTAACGGTACCTAATTCTTTTAAAAACCCTGTAAATAAAATTACTAACACTAAATTAAAAATTTGGTTAAATGACTTCTACGTAGGAGGGTTAGACCCTTACAGCAGGTACTCTGCTACAATGATAAACTGTTCCAAAAGTTTACGATTGGATAAGAATAACTTCAGTCATTTAATTTAAATTGAAAATTTTAACTATAATTAAAACTATTGTTGCAAATAAAACTTTGTAATAAACAAAATCGTAAGTACCAAAAAAGGGACTTGAACCCTTACTCCATTAAAAGAACTAGAACCTAAACCTAGCATGTCTACCAAATTCCATCATTTTGGTTTTATAATCCTCCCCACCAATAAACTGTCACAAATAAAAATAACCATACAACATCAACAAAATGCCAGTACCAAGCTGCGGATTCAAACCCAAAGTGATGGGTTGAGGTAAAATGGTTCAATACAATACGGATTAAAGATACTATAAGAGACACAGTACCCACAAAAACATGAAACCCGTGGAATCCTGTAGCCATATAAAAACAAGAACCGAAAACACTGTCTGTTATAGTGAATGGTGCATCAAAATATTCGATACCCTGAAAACCTGTGAATATAGCTGCCAAAATAACAGTAAGAATTAGCCCGATAATTGCTTGTTTTTTTGCTCTAACTATAATAGCATGGTGAGCCCATGTTACAGTAGCCCCTGAACTCAACAAAAAAAAAGTATTAGTTAATGGAATACCTGATGTTTGAATTGTCTCAATAGCTACCGGTGGCCACACACCACCTATATTAAAAGCTGGTGAAAGGCTTGAGTGAAAAAACGCCCAAAAAAACGCAAAAAAAAACATTATTTCAGACACAATAAATAAAATCATACCTAACCTAAGACCCCGTTGCACAGAAAAAGTGTGTTGCTCTTCAAAAGTAGCTTCACGAACAATATCTCTCCACCAAGTATACATTACGTATAAAATTGTCAAAAAACCTGTTAAACACAGTCTACCACCGCCTGCAAAATTATGCATATATAAAACACCACCTGATGTCATGAAAAAAGCACCTAATGATGCTACTAAAGGCCAAGGGCTTGGATCTACTAAATGCCAAGAATGTCTTGTTTTTAAATATTTAAATTGTTCATTTTTTAAAATACTATTTTGATCAATAGCATTATATGTTCTCTTTTTTGCGACAAACCCAGAAAAACTACTAAAAATATTAAGTATTTTCATTTATATTTGTATTACTTTTTTTCAGTTTTTATTAAAAAGAAACATCCTAAAAAAACTACTATAAAAATTCTGAAATCAAAAAAATCACCGAAAATCAACCAAAATTGGCGCATACCTAAAAGCACAGTACTACCAATTAACATAACCAATGTTATATGGTACAAATACCCCGTTTGAAGCCCGGAAACTAAACCGGATTTTTTTGAAATACTCCCCGATAAACCCATTGGCCCAAAAATCTCAAAAATACCCCGGTCAATGATTTTATAACTAACATTATAACCAAATTTAAAAAAAAATTGAGACACATACTCATTGTATACTTTATCAAAAAACCATTTTTTGTTTAAAAAATTATAAATTTTTTTACCTATAAACGATATTTTAAATTGAAAAAGTAATTTGCTAGAAAAAGTATATAACAAAAAAGACGAAATGGCTCCTGCCATACTTAACACTACAGGTAATATTTTAAATGAATGTGGTATAAATTCAGCATCGATCATGTTCATATTTTCAGGCAACACAAAAAGAGAATTGCCCCAAAAATCAGTACCTAACCCAATAATCATATCTTTTGTATAAAAACCTATCAACACACTCGGTACAGACAGTACAGCTAAAGCGGTGCATATTTGGTAAGATGAATCGTATGCAGCACAAATAACTTGCTTATAACCATTTGGTTGTGACAAAAAAGTCAGATAAAGAAGTCGAGTTGAGTAAAATGCTGTTAAAAAAGCACCAACAGACCCCAACACATAACTAAAGTGACCTTCGTTTGTGTATTTACCATAAGCAACTTCTAAAATAACGTCTTTTGAATAAAACCCTGTTAGAAAAGGGAAACCTATCAAAGCTAAAGACCCTATTACCATCATAGAATAAGTGAACGGTACTAAATTCTTTAAACCACCCATTTTTCTCATATCCTGTTCGTCAGAAACTGCGTGTATAATAGACCCTGCTCCTAAAAATAATAAAGCTTTAAAAAAAGCATGGTTTGCTAAATGAAATACTCCTACTGAATAATTAGACAATCCGCAAGCAAAAACCATGTAGCCTAATTGACTACATGTTGAATATGCAATCACTCTTTTTAAATCATTCTGTAACAAACCCACTGTTGCTGCAAAAAATGCAGTACACGCTCCTAACACAGTAATAATCTTTAAAAGAGCTGGAGTATACTCAAATAAAGGCGAACTCCGTGCTATAAGAAACACCCCTGCTGTAACCATTGTTGCTGCATGAATTAAAGCTGACACAGGCGTAGGACCTTCCATAGCATCAGGTAACCAGGTATGTAAACCAAGTTGTGCTGATTTACCTACGGCACCCACTAGTAAAAGAAAGCCTATTATATCTATTAAATTAAATGATATATTTAAAAATATAAAACTTTGGTCTACAAATAAAGGAGTAATTGCAAAAACTGTAGCATAATCTACTGCTTTGTATTTAACAAAAATTATTAAAATACCTAAAACAAGACCAAAATCCCCTATTCTGTTCAAAACCATTGCTTTAATAGCGGCTTTATTTGCCTGGATTCTTGTAAACCAGAAATTTATTAATAAATAAGAACATAAACCAACTCCTTCCCAACCTACGAACATCTGAACGTAATTATCAGCTGTTACTAGAATAAGCATAAAAAAAGTAAACAAAGACAAATAAGACATAAACCTTGGTAAATGGGGATCATGAGACATGTATTCCGTTGAATACAAATGTACCAAAGTAGACACAAAAGTTACTATACAACACATGGTCACAGTTAAAGTATCAAATAAAAAACCCCAATCAACATTCAACAATTCTGAATTCATCCACGGCATTAATTTAATATACACAGGGCAACCTACAAGAGCTACCTCATAAAAAGCAAAAGCTGACATTAAAAACGTTATAAACAACGAAATTACTGTCACAAATGAAGAACCTTTAGGACCTAAAAATCTACCAAATAAACCAGCAGCAGTAGACCCTATTAATGGTAAAAAAACTAAAATTAAATACATTTTTGGAAATTTAAGTAATAATGGATTTGAACCACCAACATCCTCGTTGTAAGCGAGACGCTCTGCCAATTGAGCTAATTACTTTGTTAAAATGTATATTGTGTACGAATTGGTTTTACTGCAATAAAATTGGGATAAAAGGATTTGAACCTTTGAATACTCGTACCAAAAACGAGAGCCTTGCCGCTTGGCTATATCCCAAAAAACGCTAAAAATTATTTTGAGACTCCCAAGCCGACAGGTAAGAAAAAGTTCGGTACTCTTGGCACAACTCTAACGGTTCATTAACAACTCTTTTTTCTATCTCATTATATCGCATCTCAATAAACCCACTTAACGGAAAATCTTTTCTTAAAGGGTAACCTTCAAAACCGTAATCTGTTAAAATACGCTTTAAATTCGAGTGGTTTTTAAAAAAAACACCTAGCATGTCCCAAATTTCACACTCATACCACCCTGCCGCTGAAAAAACTTTTTCACAAGACTCTAATCCAAGTAGCTCATGAGTGAATGTTTTAACTCTAATCCGGAAATTGTAACGAATACTCAACAACTCATACACAACCTGAAATCTGTACTTATTCATAGGGTAATCCACTCCCGAAACACAGGTTAAAATTTTAAATTGAAACATTATATGATTTTTTAGGAACAATAACACATCTGTCAAAACCCCAGGTTTAACAATAATAACTAAATTATCATTAAATACTTGGATTTTTTTTAAAGGGCAAATTCTCGATAATTCTTGTAAATTTTTATTAATTAATTTTTTATTCATATATACACTTTTTAAAATTTTATAAATAAGAACTCGTAACTTTTCTGCTAGAAGCAAAAGCCTCGTACACTACGTAAAAAAAAAATAAAGACGATATTGCTGATATATAAGAGCCCCAAGAAGCTAACTTATTAAATGTAATGAATGCATCAGGATAGTCTGGTATTCTTCGTGGCATACCTGCTACTCCTAAAAAATGCATAGGGAAAAAGGTTAAATTTACCCCAACAAAAAATGCCCAAAAATGGATTTGGCCAAGTATTTCAGAATATTTTACACCTGTGATTTTTTCAAACCAAAAGTAAACACCACCTAACATTGAAAAAACGGCACCCATTGATAGTACATAATGGAAATGCGCCACAACGTAGTAAGTATCATGTAATGCTACGTCAATACCTGAATTAGCTAAAACTACCCCAGTAACACCACCAACTGTAAATAAGAAAATAAAACCTATAGCAAACAAAGCTGGTGTACGTAAATCTACAGACCCACCCCATAGGGTGGCTAACCAACTAAAAATTTTAATTCCAGTAGGTACTGCAATAATCATAGTGGCTGCTGTAAAATAAGCTCTGGTATCAATATCTAAACCAACAGTGTACATGTGATGAGCCCAAACAATAAAACCTAGCACACCAATTGACACCATGGCATACACCATACCTAAGTAACCAAAAATAGGTTTTCTAGCAGTACTTACGATAATGTGACTGATAATACCAAACCCTGGTAAAATAAGAATGTAAACTTCAGGATGACCAAAAAACCAAAATAAATGTTGGTATAAAACAGGATCACCTCCACCAGCGGGGTCAAAAAAGGTGGTGTTGAAATTCCTATCTGTTAACAGCATTGTAATTGCCCCAGCAAGCACTGGAAGCGATAGTAAAAGTAAAAATGCTGTAATTAAAACAGCCCACACGAAAAGAGGTAGTTTATGAAAAGCTAAACTCTTTACTCTCATATTAAAGATAGTACAAATAAAATTAATAGCGCCTAAAATAGAAGACGCGCCCGATAAATGAAGACTAAAAATAGCAAGATCTACAGCCCCTCCGGAATGAGACGTTCCACTTGATAATGGAGGATACACAGTCCACCCTGTACCTACACCTGACTCAGACAGGATAGATGCTACTAAAAGTAATAATGACGGAGGTAACAGCCAAAAACTGATATTGTTCATTCTAGGGAAGGCCATATCAGGGGCACCGATCATTAAAGGAACAAACCAATTACCAAAACCACCAATTAAAGTAGGCATAACCATAAAAAAAATCATAACAAAAGCATGTCCTGTTACAATCACATTATACATTTGATGATTATGCTCTAAAAATGTGCTATTAGGTTGAGCTAAATTTATCCTAATGTACAAAGATAATGCAGTTCCTGCTACACCAGAAATAGCTCCGAAAATTAAATATAAAGTACCTATGTCTTTATGGTTGGTTGAAAAAAGCCATCGAGTTACAAATTTATAAACTGGATTAAGATTTGTTGATGCCATATTTAATATGTATTAAAATTACCTGGGTAGATTAGTCTAGACAAGCTTTATCTCAAAACTCACCAAGTTGATTTCGAAACCCCAGATATAAAACCAGTTCTCGCTAACTTTAAAAAAGATAATCTGGAAAACCTGAAATTTTTATTTATTTGCTTTTTACGTCCCGTCAGAACACACCGATTAACGAAACCTGAAGTAAAACCTGCTTTACCTATAGCAGTAAACTTTACCCCGGAATTCCAGCGTATTATTTTCGGCAAATTTGTGTTTTTATAAATACTTTTTAACACAATTTTTTTGTTTTCATCATTAACCCCTAATTTACGTTTTTTTTTATCTTTGTGTAATTGATTTTTCATTTAAATAGTTTTTTACGGTAAACTGTTACGTTATTTAACTTAGTCAAAGTATTAAGTGAGTTTTGGCGAAAACTTTTTTGGAATACTTTCAAATCTTTACCGTAACATTTTACAGGTTTGTTGTTGATAAAATGTTGCACAGTTGGGTCTAAAAAAGACGTTCCATCTGAAAAAATTGATAATTTTTGGTATATCTTTGTAGTTTTCATTAACGATCTACTTCCCCAAAAACAATATCTTGAGTTCCTATTATAGTAACAACATCAGCAATTAAATGACCTTTTGACATAAAATCTAAAGCCTGTAAATGGGCAAATCCAGGTGCTTTTATTTTACACCGGTAAGGCCTGTTTGTGTTATTTGAAACCAAATAAACACCGAACTCTCCTTTCGGTGCCTCACTTGCAGCATAAACTTCATTAAACGGTACAACAAAACCTTGCGTGTATATTTTAAAATGGTGTATTAAAGATTCCATAGACTGTTTTATATTTTTTCGTGATGGTGGTGTTAGTTTATTATCGCTTGTTTTAATGAGGCCTTGTGGTATATTTTCCAAACACTGCTCAATAATCCTCAAAGACTCCTTCATTTCAAAAATACGTATTAAATACCGATCGTAACAATCGCCGTTACTCCCCACAGGGACATCAAATTCCATTTTATCATAAACTTCGTAAGGCTGGCTTTTTCTTAAATCCCATTTTACACCAGAACCTCTTAGCATGACACCACTAAAACCCCAATCGCAGGCATCGGATGATGTTACAACACCTATATCAACAAGACGTTGTTTCCAGATACGATTGTCTGTAAGCATCTCTTCCACCTCAATCAGCCTAAGATTAAATTGCTCTGAAAATAAATAAATATCATTTAACAATCCTGCCGGGATATCCATAGAAACACCACCAGGTCTAAAATATGCTGCGTGCATACGGGCACCTGAAACACGTTCGTAGAATTCCATAAGCTTCTCGCGCTCCTCAAACGACCACAAAAACGGTGTCATTGCGCCAACATCCATAGCATGACAACCTACGGCTAGTAGATGGTTTAAAATTCTGGTGATCTCTGCAAACAGTACTCTAATATACTGTGCTCTGAGAGGTATTTGTGTGTTTAAAAGTTTTTCTACGGCTAAACAGTAACTATGCTCTTGCGACATCATGGAAACGTAATCTAACCTATCAAAATAAGGCAGTGCCTGTAAATAGTTTTTATACTCGATTAATTTTTCGGTACCTCGGTGCAACAGCCCTATATGAGGGTCAGCGCGTTCTACTATTTCACCTTTTAACTCCAAAACTAATCTAAGAACCCCGTGGGCTGCAGGATGTTGGGGGCCGAAATTTATAGTAAAGTTTTTTATTTTCTTTTTTAATAGATTTTTTTTTAATGTCATTTTTATTTTTAAAACAATTTAACCTAATTCCAGTTTTGTCATAATATAATGGTGGAATTGTAATGTTGGTAACGAAACAACTACAATAGGCATAAAACCGTGGTTTACCCCACAAATCTCGCTACACTGGCCAAAAAAAACACCCACACGTTTAATAAACAAATTTAATTGATTTAAACGGCCTGGACATGCGTCTACTTTTAAACCGAATGACGGTACAGTCCAGCTGTGTAAAACATCAGCAGCACTTACTAATAATCTTAAATGAGTATTGGTCGGTAAAATAACACGTTTATTAGTCTCTAATAAACGGAAATAACCTTGTTTATTTTTAGGCATACCATCCAAAACCATCATATAACACACGTATTTTAAACTTTGACCATCTTTTTGGCAAGAATTAAAATCTGAAATTTCGTAACTCCAAAACCATTGGTGTCCTAAAATTTTTAATGATAATTCTGGCTCAGAAATTTCATCCATAGCATACAGTAACGTAAATGATGGTGTAGATAGAATTAATAAAATTAAAGCAGGTATAGTTGTCCAAACAATTTCAAGTTCTTTTGAATGGACAAATTTAGAATCATACCTGTTATTATACTCTGAAAAATAATGAAGTGCGTATGCTAGAAGCCATGCTACGAATAATACGATAACTGTCAATAAAAAAAACAAATGTTTATTGAACAATAAAATACCTTCCATACTAATACTTGCAGGTTCCTGTAAATAAGTTTGCCAATAAGCTGGGCTATCACAAAAAATTTTATATATTGTCATATTTGATTTTAATTACAACCATTCATTTTTAAAATAAAAAATAAAGTGAACTATTTTATGTTGAAATGCTTTATTAACACAACATATTTCTTCTCCAAGGTTGAAAAAAATGTGAAATAAAATAACCTAATTCTCAGTTAAATTTTTTACTATATTTAAAAATAAATATTCCATTCCTTCTCTAAGGTTGAAAAAAATGTGAAATAAAATAACTTTCTTTTTGTTTAAGGAGTTTTTTTACTATATTT
>Ga0115008_10000465_pt1 | contig 30111 bp, 34 predicted proteins | sample FraStrMetagenome_FD_87164 | JGI IMG/M metagenome (GOLD analysis project Ga0115008, IMG submission 87164) | Marine eukaryotic phytoplankton communities from Arctic Ocean - Fram Strait ARC3M Metagenome | ecosystem: Environmental > Aquatic > Marine > Oceanic | place: Fram Strait | collected... | reverse complement strand
TCTAATTGGACTCAAAATTAAACGAGAGGAAATTGATCTCACCACGAAAGAAGGATTTGCTTGGCTTAGAGAGAACTTAATGTCGGATGAAGTAGAGCTTTTTAATGCCGATAAATCTATAGAGACTGATAAAAATATAAAAATATTTGAACTAATTAAGCAAGGATCTACCATCACTAAAGGGGAACTTTTTAAGTATTTTGATGATCTAATTGGATAGGTTATCAAAAAGAAAGATATTTGTAACTAAAGCAAAACTATGGTGTCTAAACCACGCATATCTAAAGGGACGAGAGATTTTTCTCCAAAGCAGTTAGCAAATCGCGACTACATTTTTAGTGCCATAAAATCAAACTTTAAGAAATTTGGATTTCAACCAATTGAAACGCCTAGTTTTGAGTTGTCTGAAACTTTGTTAGGAAAGTATGGAGAAGAAGGTGATCGTTTAATTTTTAAGATTTTAAACTCCGGAGATAAAGTAAAAAAAGCAGATTTACAAGCGCTTGAAGATGGCAACTTAGCACGTTTTTCAAATTCACTCACTGAAAAAGCATTGCGCTACGATTTGACAGTTCCTTTTGCACGCTATGTAGCGCAATATCAAAATGACATCGTATTCCCTTTTAAAAGATACCAAATTCAACCTGTTTGGCGCGCTGACCGTCCTCAGAAAGGACGTTTTCAAGAGTTTTATCAGTGTGATGCTGACGTTGTTGGTTCAAAGTCTTTATGGCAAGAAGTAGAGTTTATTCAGCTTTACGATGCGGTATTTTCAGACTTGAAATTAGATGGTGTCACTATAAAAATAAATAACAGAAAAATATTAGCAGGCATTGCAGAATTGATTGGCGCTCAAGATAAGCTTATCGATTTTACAGTTGCTTTGGACAAGCTAGATAAAATTGGTGAAGCTAAAGTTAAAGAGGAAATGCTTAACAAAGGAATTTCTGCTGAAGGTATCTCAAAATTACAGCCCTTATTTAATTTGACGGGTACATTCAGTGAACAACTACAATCTTTAAAACGTATTTTAAACACGTCTATTGAAGGGCTTAAAGGCGTTCAAGAACTAGAGTTCATTGCATCTTCAGTAGCTTCTATTGGGCTTAAAACAGCGTCTTTACAAATGGATGTGACCTTGGCTCGTGGTCTTAACTACTATACGGGAGCTATATTTGAAGTCTCTGCACCAGAATCGGTTCAAATGGGTTCTATAGGGGGGGGCGGACGTTATGATGATCTTACGGGTATTTTTGGACTTAAAGATGTTAGTGGTGTTGGAATTAGTTTTGGCTTAGATCGAATTTACTTAGTTTTAGAAGCGTTAAATTTATTTCCTACAGACAAGACCACCTCTACTAAAGTTCTCTTTATTAATTTTGGTAGTGAAGAGAGTTTATATTGTTTGAAAGCAATCGCGCTTTTAAGATCAAAATCAATTGCCACAGAACTGTATCCGGACCCAGCAAAGTTGAAAAAACAAATGGTGTATTGTAACAAGAGAGAGATTCCATTTGTAGTCATGGTAGGGGCCTCAGAAATGTCGCAAAACAAGTACATGTATAAAGAAATGTCATCTGGAGAACAACAGCTATTGACCTTAGAGGAACTCACAGAAAAAGTTTCTTAAATCATATAAAAAAACCCTTGAAATTTTCAAGGGTTTTTTTGTAGCGAGAGCGGGGCACGATCCCGCGACCTCCGGGTTATGAATCCGACGCTCTAACCAGCTGAGCTACCTCGCCATTATTAAGAGGCTGCAAATATAAAAACAAAATAACGCCTCACAAATAAATACCCCTATAAAAAAAATTAAAATTTCTATATAAATAACCAATTAATGTATATATTGGATTTTTTATAAATATAAAATTTAAGATGAGCGATAAAATCAAGTTCGAACTAGAATACCCTATACAAGCTTCTTCACAATTGTTGTTTCAATACATTTCTACTCCTTCAGGATTGTCTGAATGGTTTGCGGATAATGTTAACTCAAGAGGTGAGTTTTTTACCTTTATATGGGATGACTCTGAAGAGCAAGCTAAGTTATTGACCAAAAAGAATGGAGAACGTATTAAATTCAAATGGGTCGATGATGACGATGATAATTCGTATTTTGAAATTAGAATTCAAGTAGACGGTATCACTAAAGATGTGTCGCTTATGGTGACTGACTTTTCGGAAAAAGACGAAGTAGAAGAGACAAAGATGTTATGGGATAATCAAATATCCGATCTTAAGAAAGTCTTGGGTTCTTCCTAGAAAAAACATTTATTTTTAAACTATATTTGTCCTGTTTTTTACAGGACTTTTTTTATGATTAATAATAACGGACATTTAATTCCTTCATCTGAAGCAACAGTACCAGTCTCTAACAGAGGTTTAGCGTATGGCGACGCCCTTTTTGAAACGATTAAAACATTAAATGGAAAAATATTGTTCTGGGAAGATCATTATTTTCGTTTGATGGCTTCCATGCGCATCCTTAGAATGGAGATTCCTATGGCTTTTACGCCAGAGTTTTTAGAATCTCAAATCCTTGATTTGCTGACGCATAACAAATCAAATTCAAATTCATTTCGTGTCAAACTAACGGTGTTTAGAAAGCAGGGTGGGTTTTACACTCCTGACACCAATGATGTCAACTACTTCATTTCAGCCGATTCTTTAGAATCGGATTTATACCTACTAAACAATTCCAGTTGTACAATTGAATTGTTTAAAGATTTTTATGTGGCTCCTGGTTTGTTGTCTACATTGAAAACTAATAATAAGGTTCTCAACGTCTTGGGAAGCGTTTATGCTAAAGAAAATCAATATGATAACTGTTTATTACTTAATACCAATAAAAGTATTGTAGAGGCTCTAAACGGAAATCTTTTTCTAGTTAAGGACAATGTGATTAAAACGCCCCCTTTAGAGGATGGGTGTCTTAAAGGGATAATGCGGAAGCAAGTCATCGAGATTCTTAAAAAACTTCCCGATTATGAATGTGTTGAAGCAGCAATCTCTCCTTTTGAGTTACAAAAAGCAGATGAGTTGTTTGTCACAAATGTGATTCAAGGGATTCAGCCAATTACAGCCTTTCGAAAAAAGTCGTACGATACAACTTTAAGTCAAAGTCTTTTAGCGAAGTTAAATATGTCGGTAAGAATGTCTTAGTTATAAGATGGATTTTCAGGGGCATTAGACCAAATGCTGTAGTCACCTCCTAATTCAAGCATTTTTTCCTTCCAAAAGCTAGTATTCACTTTTTCAATAATGCGTTTATGATGCTTGTTTTTAGAAAGTATCCATGTATTTGATTGTAGCTCAGAGGTGAGTTGGTTGGTCTCCCAGCCTGAATAGCCAAGGAAAAAACGAATGTCATCGCTTTTCAATTGATCGTTTTTAATTAACTCAGTCACTTTTTGGAAATTACCTCCCCAATATAACCCATCAGAAATCTCGATACTGTTTGGAATAAGCTCTGGAATTTTATGAATATAATATAGATTATCCTGCTCTACAGGGCCTCCGTTATAGACCTCAAAAGGCATTTCTATTTCAGGGATTAAATCTTGAAGGGTGAAATCTAGGGGCTTATTTAAAATGAATCCAATAGAGCCTTCAGGATTGTGGTCGGCAATAAGAATTATCGACCTATTAAATGACAGATCACCAATAATAGATGGCTCTGCAATTAATAAATGACCCTTTTGTAAATTAATATTTGACATTTTCTATTAGTATAATTCATACTAAATGTAATGAATTATTTTTACAAATGAATCTTCAACCCCTCTTATAATGATTAGATATTAGTTTAAACGACTAATTAGTTGTGGGCTCGCTTTAAATTTTAGTACATTTTTTACAGGGATATTTAAAGGTTCATTCGTCCTTGGGTTACGCCCAATACGCGCAGCTCTTTCATAGGCTGTCCAACTTCCAAGGCCTTGAAGATTTATGCGTTCTCCTTTTTTAAGCGTTTCTGTGATGCCTTCAATTAAGGCTTCTAGTGCTTTGTTTGCAGATTTTCTAGAAATACCTGCATTTAAAGCCATTTGATCAATCAGTTCGTTTTTTGTCATTTTTTATAATTATAGCATTCGTGCATTTTCATGGAATGTAAAGCCATTTAAAAATGAAGTTGCATCCATTTGACGTTTTCCAGGAAATTTAAAGTTTATTAATTCGATATATCCCTCTTTTACAGCCACCTTAATTGATTTCTTAGTATTTATAAGTTGTCCTGTTTGGTGGTCGTGTTCCTCATAGTGTTTTTGAACCTCATAAATTTTAATATTTAATGGTTCATTTCCATTAGATAATTGCCCCCATGCTGCCGGGTAGGGGTGGAGACCTCGAACTTTATTGTAAATGGATTCTAGGCTAGAATTCCAGTCAATTTTACAATTGTCTTTATTGAGTTTATAAGCTGTTTTTGTTTCTTTTATTGATTGAATGTGTGTTTCAACAGACCCAAGTTCTATTTGTTGGATTGTTTCAATAACGAGTACGCTTCCTAAGGCCATTAATTTATCATGTAAACTCCCCGCATTTTCTGAAGGATCAATCGCTAACTTTGATTGTAAAATGACGGCTCCGGTGTCAATTTTCTCATCAATAAAAAAAGTAGTCACTCCTGAAGTTTTCTCGCCGTTAATGATAGCCCAATTAATTGGGGCTGCACCCCTGTAGTCAGGAAGTAATGAGGCATGCAGATTGAACGTTCCAAGTTTAGGCATTATCCAAACTGCTTTTGGGAGCATTCTAAAGGCGACTACAATTTGTAAATTTGCATTCAAGCCTTTCAAGCCACTTAAAAAAGTTTCGTCTTTTAAATTTGTAGGTTGCAAAACGTTGAGACCCTTGGATTTTGAAAACACTTTTACAGCAGATTCATGAATTTTCTGTCCTCTTCCTGCTGGGCGATCAGGTGCTGTAATAACCCCAACCACTTTATAGTTTGCTTCTAAAATCCCGTCTAGAATAGTGACTGAAAACTCGGGAGTTCCCATAAATACAATACGGATATCTTCTTTTTTCATAATGCTTTAAGTTTGTATGTATTTCTTTCAGTCATCTCAATTAATTTCCTTTCCAATAATTCGGTCAATAAATTCGCTAATTTTGAGCTTTCAAAAGTAGTCAATACTTCAATTTTTCGAGACGATAGCTCTTCTTTTTTTAATAATGACATTATTAATTCCACGTCCTTTTCTGTAAGTGGTTTGTTTTTTGAGCTTTCTAAGCAACTAGAGCATATACCGCAAGATGAAGAATCGGTTTCCTCAAAGTAAGATAATAATTTATGACTCTTGCAAATACCGTCATTTTTTATATAATCGAATACAGACTGGAGTTGTCTTCTTTTTAAGGCTTGTTGTTGTTTTATTATTTTAGAGATCCTATGAATTGTTTTGTCATCTTCTCTAGGTTCAATAAAGGTGATTTTAGCATCGGTTTTTGAAGATTCAAATTGTATCACCTCTACTTTGTGTAACTTGCTTAACAGCTCAACAACCTTGGTTTCAGAAAGTTTTGTTTTATTTATAATTTCTTGAATCGATATTTCTGTAGTATGATCAAAGAGGCCTTCATGACTTCTCAAAATAACTTTCATTACAAGCGCTTGCTTAGGGTGTTTTTCAAGATAGTTAAATAAGGCTGAATTTTTAATAATAATTTTAATAAAAGCCGAATTTTTAAACCGTTCTTCTAAGGAGATAATACTCGTTTGGTCGAGAATTTTAAGTGCATTATAGGTAATTAAAGAGGGGAGTTTGTAGGTGCTACAAAATAATTTAAAGTTAAAGTTGTGAACCGAATCGACTCCTTCGCCATATGAAATTTGGAAATAATTACACAGTCTTTTGTAGACGTTTTTTAAATAGTTAATGTCAGGCAATGAATTAAGATACTTGTTTTTAGATTCGGTTTCATCCGAGCTGTTTCTAAGAATGACAGCATATGCTTTTTCTCCATTTCGACCCGCTCTGCCTGCCTCTTGGTAGTAGCTTTCTAAGCTCTCAGGAAGGCTGTGGTGAATGACCGTTTGAACATTGGCCTTATCAATGCCCATTCCAAAGGCGTTGGTAGCCACCATTACTTGGTTTGTATTGGAGGTCCAGAGTCCAAACTGAGTTTCTTTTTCTTTAGCATTCAAGCCGCCATGGTAATAGCCACTTGTAATACCGATTTTATTTAAATAACTTGAAATTTCTAAAGTTGCTTTTCGATTGCGAACATATATAATTGAGGTTCCTGAATATTTTTTTAAAACCTGAACCGTTCTAAAATGCTTGTCCTGACACTCCAGGCTTAAATACGCTAGGTTAGAACGCTTAAAAGATGTTTTAAAAACCTGTGGAGAGATAAAGTCTAATTGCTCACTAATATCATCAATAACCTTAGAAGTTGCTGAAGCCGTAAGTCCAATAACATTTACAGAAGGGTGAAGAGTTCGAAGCAGTTTTATATCTCGGTAGGCAGGTCTAAAATCATGTCCCCATTGACTAATACAGTGCGCTTCATCAACTGCTATAAGGTTGACATTCATTTGCTTGATACGTTGTTGTACCAAATCTTGTTGCAGACGTTCAGGGGATAGATAGAGGAATTTGTAGTTTCCAAAAACACAGTTATCTAACATCCGGTCAATGTCATCATAACTAAACCCACTCGTTAAGGCCATTGCTTTTATTCCTTTCTCATTTAGGTTGTTAACTTGGTCCTGCATCAAGGCAACCAGAGGCGATACAACAATACAAATACCATCTCTTATCAAAGCTGGTATTTGAAAACATATTGATTTCCCACCACCTGTTGGTAACAGTGCAATACAGTCCTCATTCGCTAAAACAGCTTCAATAATCGCTTCTTGTTGCGGTTTGAACTCAGAGAAATTCCAATAATGTTCCAATAGTTCAATTGGATGCTTCATCTTTATTCTGCTAAATAATTTATAATAAAATCGATTCGTTCTTTAACGGTTCCAAAAGGGGTGTCAATAATTGTATAGCCAAATTCGGTGTATGATTTTACAAGGAATTCATGAATCACAACTGCTTGTTCAAAAGTTTCATAACGCTCATTATCTTGCTCATAAATGGCTTTCCAAGGTTTTAAAATGAAAATAGAGTCGTATTTATACTCATTACAAATTGTTTTAAAAGACTCTGGATAACTGCTTCCTAAATAATCTAAATAGGCAACAACGTCGGGAAGTCCACGGTCAAAAAACACGAGGTCTTGATTTATAGAATCAGCTTCAATAAACTGCTTTTGTCGTCCTAATAGTAAGTGTTGACTAAACAATAAGGGGTCCTCTAAAAAAAGCTGATCAATGCCTTTCTCCTGCGCTTCAAGCGTTATTTGCCTAGAGATTTCCTCCATACAATAATAGCCATCGGACTTAAGAGCGTTAATTAAAGTCGTTTTGCCAGAGCTAGGCCCTCCAATAAGTGCTATTTTTTGAGTCTTCAAATTGTTTTTTTTTAATTCTTGTAAAATTCGTGATTTAAAAGGGAAATAAAAAATCAGATATAATGTATATTTGTACCCTTAGCGTGAAATAATGGATACACCTTCTGACCCAGAATCATTTTATATTAACTTAAAAGAAAAGCTATACGATACAGCAAGCTGGCCTTCTGAGTATTTATATAAATTTATTATCAAATCAAATCCATCTAAAGTTAATACGATAGAAACTATTTTTGATAATATTGGAGCAGTTATAAGAAAAACACCGTCAAAAAACGGCGCATATGTAAGCGTTTCAGTGAACGTAGTTATGAAAAGCCCAGAAACTGTGATTGAAAAATATAAAGAAGTTGGACGTTTAGTTGAAGGGGTTATATCACTCTAAAAAACGCACTCTATAGCATATTATTAATTTCTCCTATACTCACACTATTTTTTTGTATTTTGCAAAGACTTAATTTTAAAAACAAAGATCGCCAACATGACAGCGTTAACAGATCAATTACAATATAACACAGAACGAGAACATTTAATCATTCCTGAATATGGAAGGCATTTACAGAAAATGATTAACCATGCAGTGGCTCAGGAATCTAAAGAAGAACGTAACCGATTGGCAAAAGCCATCATCTCAATAATGGGAAACATGCAGCCTCACTTACGTGATGTTCCTGATTTTCAACATAAACTTTGGGATCAGCTTTTTATTATGTCTGATTTAAAGTTAGATGCCGACTCTCCTTTTGAAATTCCAACTGAAGAAATGCTTAGTGTTCGCCCAGAACCGCTAAAGTATCCTCAAAATTTTCCTAAGTATCGTTTTTATGGAAATAATATAAAAACAATGATTGATGTTGCAAACACATGGGAAGCAGGAGAGATGAAAGAAGCCTTGGAATATACCATCGCAAATCATATGAAAAAGTCTTTCTTGAACTGGAATAAAGACACCGTAGAAGATAGTGTCATTTTTAGACATCTATTTGAGCTTTCGGATGGTAAGATTGACTTACGTGGTAGTGATGAGGATTTAAGCGATTCTACAAGTTTGCTAAAAACACAACGTAAGTTCGCTACTCAAAAGAAGCCCGTAAAAAAGACGAATCATCAGAGGAATCGAAAACGTTACTAATCCTGTTTAATATTTAAATTACTCAATATTGAAAACTTTTAAAATTGAAGGTGGTCACCAACTGAAAGGTTCGATACAACCACAAGGTGCCAAAAATGAAGCGCTACAAATATTATGTGCCGTTTTATTATCTCCAGAAAAAATCATAATTCACAATATTCCTGAAATTATTGACGTCAACAAGTTGATTGTCTTATTAGGGAAGTTAGGAGTAAAAGTTAATAAGCTTGAAAAGGGAAGCTATTCTTTTCAATCTGATGAAATTAACTTAGAGTATTTAGAAACAGAAGATTTTAAGGTTGATGGTCGTGGGCTTAGAGGGTCCATTATGATTGTTGGTCCCCTTTTAGCGCGCTTTGGTAAAGGCTATATTCCAAAACCAGGAGGGGATAAGATTGGACGCAGACGCTTAGACACACACTTTGAAGGGTTTATTAAACTAGGAGCAAACTTTAGATACAATCGTGAGGATCATTTTTATGGCGTAGAAGCTAAAGAATTAAAAGGAGCCTATATGCTATTAGACGAAGCTTCTGTAACTGGTACAGCTAACATAGTAATGGCGGCAGTCCTTGCAACTGGTACGACTACAATTTATAACGCCGCTTGCGAGCCGTATTTACAACAGCTTTGTAAAATGCTGAACAGGATGGGGGCTAAAATTTCTGGGATTGGTTCAAATATGCTAACGATAGAAGGGGTTAAAAGTCTAGGAGGTACCGAACATACCATGTTGCCTGATATGATTGAGATTGGCAGCTGGATCGGATTAGCTGCGATGACCAAAAGTGAATTGACGATAAAGAATGTGAGTTGGGATAACCTAGGCGTCATTCCAAGTGTATTTCGTAAATTAGGAATTACATTAGAACGCAAAGGGGATGATATTTTCATTCCAGCACATACTAACGGATATGAGGTTCAAAATTATATAGATGGTTCAATTCTGACTATTTCTGATGCGCCTTGGCCAGGATTTACGCCTGATTTATTGAGTATTATCTTAGTGGTAGCAACTCAAGCGAGAGGGAGTGTTTTGATTCATCAAAAAATGTTTGAAAGCCGCCTATTCTTTGTGGATAAATTAATTGACATGGGGGCCAAAATTATCCTTTGCGATCCACACCGTGCTTCTGTTATAGGCCATGATTTTAAATCTACTTTGAAATCTACAACGATGACTTCTCCAGATATTAGAGCAGGGATTTCCTTGCTAATAGCAGCGCTTTCCGCTAAAGGAACCTCGACTATCCATAATATTGAACAGATTGATAGAGGCTATGAGAATATTGACGATCGTTTACGCGCCATTGGTGCCAAAATTGAACGGATAGACTCATGAAGTTAGAAAACGCACTTCAAGCAAGAAGTCTCAGCTCTTGTGAATTGTGTAAAACAACAGAGAACTTAAATATATACACTCTTCAACCTTCAAAAGGCGTCAACTTGTCCGATAGTATTTACGCTTGTGGTAGCTGTGTGTCTCAGATTGAAGACTCTAGTTTAATTGACCCCAACCATTGGCGATGTCTTAACGATAGTATGTGGAGTGAGTTCCAAGCGGTTCAAGTAATTTCCTGGCGGATGCTTAACCGTGTTTTGTCTTCTGGATGGTCTCAAGATTTATTAGATATGATGTATTTAGAGGCAGAGGCCTTAGAATGGGCTAAAGCACTTGGAGATGGCGTTGAAGAGGCTGTTAAAGTAATTCACAGGGATGTGAACGGGGTCATTCTTGAAGCGGGCGATAGTGTTGTATTAATTAAAGATTTAAAAGTGAAGGGCTCTAGCATGGTTGCCAAGCAAGGGGTAGCTGTGAGAAGAATCTCTTTAGACCACGAAAACGCCAATTATATTGAAGGCAAGATTGATGGTCAGCACATTGTGATAATTACACAATACGTAAAAAAACTTTAATTATTTCCCTAAAGCTTCCTTATAGGTTTTAAGACAGCGTTCTCTAGCAAATTTATGGTCAACCATTGGAGTAGGGTAGGTTAGCTCTTGGTATTCAGGCACCCATTTTTTAATGTATAAATGATCCTTATCAAAGTTAGTTACCTGAGTTGTTGGATTAAAAATTCTAAAATACGGAGCAGCATCAACACCACAACCAGCCACCCACTGCCAATTACTAACATTACTAGAAAGTTCAAAATCGTGAAGTTTTTCAGCAAAATAGGCCTCTCCCCATCGCCAATCAATCAGAAGGTGCTTACATAAGAAACTTCCAACCAGCATACGTACACGATTGTGCATGAACCCCGTTTGATTTAATTCTCTCATTCCTGCATCTACAAGCGGGTAGCCAGTAGTGCCATCACACCATTTTTGATACTCTGAGGCGTCATTACGCCATTTAATAGCATCATATTGAGGTTTAAAGCTTTGTGTTACAGTGTGTGGAAAATGCCATAAAATCTGCATAAAAAACTCACGCCATATTAATTCCTTTAAAAACACCGTATTTTCAAATTGAATAGCTTTGGACACTATTTGACGAATACTTACAGTTCCGAATCTTAAATGGGGGCCTAGTTTAGAAGTCCCGTTCACGGCAGGAAAATTGCGTGTAGCCTCATAATTTTCTATAATACTACTATCGATATCAAACGCTGCTACTTTTACTGGACTTGGTTCAAACCCCAGGTCCATTAGCTCAACCCAGTTGTGACTTTTAGTTTGATAGCATTTTTCAAGTAAATCTTCTGACTTATAACTTTTACAATGATTCGCATCAAATGCAGCAAGCCATTTTTTTGAATATGGAGTATAAACTTTATAAGGAAGCCCATCATCTTTAGTAATTTGATTACGTTCAAAAATCACTTGATCTTTATACGAATGAAAGGGGATAGATTTCAACTTTAATAGATCATTAATAGATTTATCTCTAGAAAGCGCGTAAGGCTCGTAATCGTGATTGCAATACACGGAACTCACCTCATAATCACTAAGTAGTTGTTTAAATACCGTTTCAGGAGTTCCGTTGTAAACCGCTAGTTGGCTTCCATAAGATTTTAAAATCTTATTTATTTCAATAAGTTGTTTGTGAATAAATTCAACTCTCGCGTCTTGCTTAGACAAGGAATCAAGAATCTGTTGATCAAAAATAAATACAGGAAGTACAGAGTCATTGTTTTTCAAAGCCTCGTACAAACCATGGTTATCTTGCAGTCTCAAATCTCTTCTAAACCAAAAAAGTGCAACTTTTGAATTCATTAGTACGCTCCAAATAATTCGGTTAATTTTTTCTGTCTGTGCGCGAAAATTTCTTCTAGTTTAGGCTTCACAATAAAGGGGTGTACTAGTTGCCCTAGCCAGCCCATTGGAACTTTATAGTCAATAATATCCTCCATTTCAACGCCGCCATCAATCGCCTTAATAAAATGTTTATGGTGCCATAATGCGTAGGGGCCAAAACGTTGTTCGTCTACAAAATAGTGTTGCTCTTTAACTTGAGTGATTTCGGTTACCCATTTCGTTTTGATTCCTAAAATAGGCGTTACAATATATTGGATAATTTGCCCTGCATACATAGGGCGATCCGCACCTGATAAAATATCAAAACTCATGTAGTCCGGAGTGATAATTTTTAGGTTTTCAGGATTTGATAAAAAACTCCATGCTTTTTCTACACTAATTGGAAAGTTTTGTTTTTTGTGTAATCGGTAAATTTTCATTTTAATTGTATAAAGCGATGTAAAGGTTTAGTGAAGTAGCTACAATTAACCAAATACAATAGGGTAGTACAAAAAACCGTTTGTTCTTAAGTTTGTGTTTGTAAGTCACCAAAAAATAGAACATTAAAAAGGTTAAAAACAGTATATTTAGTAGTCCTAGAATTATTAAGTGTTGATTGAAAAACAAATAATTCCAAAATACATTTAGCACAAACTGAACACTAAAAAGTATTAAAACCTTCTTAGACCTATCAACTTGTACCAAGTAAGTCATGAAGGCAGAAAAAAGCAACATGACACTACTCCATGCAATTCCAAAGACCCAGCCTGGAGGAGACCATGGCGCCTGGTTGAGGTTTATGTACCATTCGGATCGTGGGCCATCGTTCATGAGCCAGGTCCCAATTGCCAATGCACTGAAGTTTATAATGATAAATAGGATGAAACTTTTATAAAATTTCATTTAGCTGTTTAGTTTGTCAATTTCGTCCAATAATTTTTGAGCTTCAGCATATTTTAAGTCGCTTGCAGAGCGGTTTGTTGTTGAAAGCTCATGCCATTCAGACATTAATTTTTTATAACGATCCTGAAGTTTTTCTACTGCAGTCTTTTTCTTAAATATTCCAAACATAGGTTACTTTAGTTGACGGGTTATTTTGCTACTTAAAGGCTTGGTTATTGAGTAAAAATAATCTAAAAATTGTCCATTGCCATTCACTAGGTACTTGTGGAAATTCCATTTCACAGAGGTGTTTTCAACTCCGTTTAAATCCTTGTTTGTTAGCCACTGGTACAACGGATGTTGGTTTTTTCCTTTAACATCCACTTTTTCAGTGATTAAAAAGGTCACGCCATAATTTTTCTTACAAAAGGTCTGTATTGCTTCGGATGATCCAGGCTCTTGTCCTCCAAATTGATTACAAGGCACTCCGATGACCATCAACTTGTCTTGGTAAGTATCATAGAGTTTTTGGAGATCTTCATATTGTCCGGTAAAACCGCATTCTGAAGCTACATTTACAAATAATAAGTATTTTCCTTTGTAGTTATTTAAATCGATAGGGTTGCCATCAATAGAATTAATCTTAATATCGTATAGAGACGTCATGTTTTCTTTAGGTTTTAGTTCTGAAACAGAAGTGAATGAAAAAAGGAGCAGAATGAATAAGGTACTAATTTTTAAAAAGTTCATTATTTTAAAGTTTAAGTGACACAATGCCACAATCTAAATTAAATATTTGCCCTGAAATTGACTTAGACAAATCTGATAATAGATAGGTTGCCATTGCTGCAACTTCTGTTGGCTCTAAGTATTTTTTTAATGGATGCCTTTGAATGGTGCTTTCTACCATGCGCTCATTTCTAAGAAATTTTGCTGCAAGCTCTGTATCGGTAATGGTTGGTGCTATCGCATTAACCCTTATTTTGGGTGCTAAGTCTGCTGCAACCGATTTTGTAAGTCCTTCAACGGCTGATTTTGCGGTAGCGACACTAGCATGAAATGGCATCCCAAGCTTGGTAGCAACAGTACTAAATAATACGATAGAAGCTGACTCGCTTTGTGACAATGCTTTTGTGTAGGCTTGAATAGTCTTAACAGCACCAATCACATTAATTTCAAAATCTGTTCTAAAATCTTCAACACTTAATCTGTTGAAAGGTTTTAGGTTTATACTTCCTGGACAATAAATTAACCCGTCAGCAGCCTCAATTAAAGGCAAGTCGTCTGTTAATATGTCGCAGCTGTGATGCGATAGGTTTTCGTGTTCAAACTCTGGAGAAGTTCTACTGATGTTAACAACCTGATGATTTGAAAGTAAACTTTCTGTAATTGCTTTTCCAATTCCTTTGGAACCGCCAATGATAATAATTTTTCTCATGCTTGTAGGGGACGTCCTTTTAAACGTTTTTCAATTTTTTGTTTTATAACAGTTAATCGTTTCATTAAATCCATTAGCTTCGGTTCTTTATTGGTCTTGTAAATTTCATTTACACCCAATATTAAACTTTTCACTTCTCTAGAGGCTTCAATTCTCTCACTTGTAGTTTTAAAAGTTAGAGGTTTTAGTTCAAAAGCTTCTGCTTGTTTGACAATATCCATAGTTATAGTTTTAAATAATTTTGTAATTCAGCAATCTTTGCTGAAGTGTTAAAGGTTCCACCATAAAAAGCGGTCACTGTTGCAGAGGTATCATCTTTAATCCCTCTTGATGAAACGCAAAGGTGTTTGGCGTCAATAATCACGGCAACGTCATCTGTGCCTAAGATAAATTTCAATTCTTCAGCAATTTGATTCGTAAGCCTTTCTTGTACCTGAGGTCTCTTTGCATAATACTGAACGATGCGGTTTAGTTTAGAAAGCCCAATAACTTTTCCTGAAGATATATAAGCGATGTGCGCTTTACCAATGATAGGGACAAAATGATGTTCGCAATTTGAATAGAATGTGATGTCTTTTTCGACTAACATCTGGTTGTATTGATATTTGTTGTCAAACAATGCAACTTTAGGTTTATTAGCTGGATTAAGGCCAGAAAAAACTTCATCTATATACATTTTCGCAACTCTATCTGGAGTTCCTTTTAAGGAGTCATCTTTAAGGTCTAACCCCATTACATCCATAATTTCTTCGAACAAAATTGAAATTTTGGCTTTCTTTTCCTCATCAGTAAGTTTGAAAGCATCTTTTTTCATGGGCGTTTCTAAACCGGTAAAAAGGTGGTCGTCTCCAATTTCGTGATTTGACATACCATTTAATGCATTCGTGTCTTTAATAGTAACTTGATTATTCATGTGTTATTCTAACGCTTTGATATTTTATTATGAGTTATTTGTCGCTGTCTAGTACATTTAAATCTACCAGATTCAAAAGATCTTAATTTTTGATGCTTTGTTTTTCTTCCTTGAACACGAGCGCGCCATAAGCGAAAACTTTTTGGTTTCATGTAGGTGCGCATTAACTTAATAACCTCTTGCTCACTAATTTTAAATTGATGTTCAATAGCTTCAAAAGTGGTTCGATCTTCCCAAGCCATTTCTATAATTCTATCGAGTTCTAAGATACTGAAATTCATGATACAGGAAGTTTATATTGCTCGTCATACTGTATTTTCTCGCTTAGCAATGTACTTAGAAAACCTTTATTCTCGTAAAAGTTTTTGGATTTTTTGAAATGAATAAATTTACCTTGTGCATGTATGCTGATACCATCTGTTTTGTAAATAACCAAATGGTAAAAGGGGATAGCCCAAGTAAAGTTTTGGTGTCCTTTGGTGATGTGAATTAGAATGCCTTTTTTACGCATCTCAATATTGGCGTAATTAATATCAGAAATAGTATTTAAAACAATATTTAAATTAGGGCTTACATTTTCAACAATCATCCGTTTTGAACCAACACCGCGCCGTTTAATAGCTTCAAATATAGTGTAGGGCTGACCAACAAAATTATCGAGTGATTTTTTGTGTTCTTTGTTGTAGTATGTTGTATCTAGAACCAGTTTGTTTGTTTAGTATCCAAACATACATAATGTTGTGACATTTGAAATAACAATTAAACAAATATTAACATTTAATATCAGTGCCTAAAATTTTCCTGGAGAATCTATTATTTCAGAGGCTCTTAGTTTCATTGCGACTAGTTCTTCGCTTGAAAATTTATTTAATACTGAGTACATCATTTTCATTCGAAAATTACCAGCTAATTGTGTGCGTTTATCATCAAGAAAATTCCAATATAAACTATTGAAAGGGCAGGCGTTTTCTCCCAGACGTTCTTTGACATTGTATTTACAGTCGCCGCAATAATTACTCATTTTGTTAATGTAACTACCAGATGACACATAAGGTTTGGTTGCTATGAGGCCTCCATCTGCAAACTGACTCATTCCACGAGTGTTTGGGAGTTGGACCCACTCAAGAGCATCAATATAAATTCCTAAATACCAATCATCAACTTCATCGGGGTTTGTTTGTGTTAACAGCAAGTAATTCCCTGTAATCATTAATCTTTGAATGTGGTGGGCATAAGCATTGTCGAGGGAGTTGTTAATTGTTTTGCTTAGGCAATTCATTTGTGTATTTCCTGTCCAAAAGAAGTCTGGAATGGAGTGGTGATTATCTAGTGTATTTAAGTTTTTATAGTTTGGCATATGAGCCCAATACATACCTCTCATGTATTCCCGCCAACCAATAACTTGTCGAATGAACCCTTCTACTTGAGAAATTGTGATTTCATCACTTTTCATCCTATAATAAGAAAGTACAGATGACACAATTTCTTTTGGACTTATCATTTTTAAATTCATCGCAAACGACAGTCTGGAATGAAATAAATAGACTTCGTTTGTGTGCAATGCATCTTGGTAATCTCCAAAATGAACAAGTAAATTTTCATTAAAATACTCAAGTTGTTGTAGTGATTGAGCTCTGTTTATTGGATATGATAAAGTCAATCCATCAAAACGCCCAATGGTTTCGATGCTACAGTTTTCTATGGATTTTAAAATTGAACCAACCTCATTGTTGAAATTAATAAATGGAGGAATTCCAGGCGATCCCTTCCATTTGTTGCGATTGCTTTTATCATAATTCCATTCTCCGCCTTCAGGTTGTTCGCCATTCATGAGGATGTGGTGTTTTTTCCGCATATCTCTATAAAACCGTTCCATTAGAAATTGTTTTTTACCTTTAAAAAACACTGAAAGTTCATCTCTATTTGTGTAAAAATGCTCTGAATCAACTTCTTGTGTTGTTATTTTAAGAGTTTTGCAAATAGTTTTAAGTTGGGCGTCTAGTCGATATTCATCTGGAGATTGGTATTCAAATTTTGAAATATTTAAAGAGGAAAAAAGGCTATTCAGATTTTTATCTAAGGTTTGATGATTTAACGCATCGTCAAGAGTTAGGTAAACAACGGTATGTCCTTGAGATTCTAAATATTTTGAAAATTCTTGCATGGCGGCAAAAAAACCAACCACTTTTTGAATGTGGTGCTTGACGTAGTCCGTTTCCTGACGCATTTCAAACATGCAGTATGTTGTTTGTTCTGAAACCGTTTTGTACCAAGAATGTTGTCCGTTTAGTTGGTCTCCAAGTATAAGGCGAAGTGTGTTCATTTGAAATTATTTTTAGGAAGCTACTTTTTTTCGTTGACCGCTACATTTTTTACTGCAATATTTGACGGATTCCCAGTTTTTTTCCCATTTTTTACGCCACGTAAACGGCCGTTCACATTGCGGGCAAACCTTGGTCGGAAGAAATGCTTTTTTCAATACTTTTTAGTATTTATTTCTTTGGTCTTTGGTAATCGATTCGTTGCTTTAGGGAGGGGAGAACATAGCCGTCCAATCCATTAATAGCTACAATATTAGCTTTAGAAAGATTTACAAATCCATCGGGTTCTATAATATCATCTTTGATGTATAAATCTTTGATTTCGGCAATTAGTTGAATGGTGTTATTGGCCTTAATTTTGTACTCTTCACAATAAGTCAGTGCCATTTGAATTGGTGCGCCTTTTACAAATGGTGCATGCCAATCATTTTTATATTCTTCTTCCAGTTCTGTAATATCAAATTCTGAAATGCGTTTATCATATTTAGCAGACGTGTGGTGTGCTTGCTCTATAATGTCTAAATGAATGTGATTTACGGTAAACTGACCGGTTTCTTTAATATTTTCATAGGTGTTTCTAGGGACATCACTGACCGGTCTAAAAACAATACCAAGCAATGGAGGGTTTGAGCCCAAGTGTGTAACTGAGCTAAAAACAGCGACGTTAGGAATTCCATCATTTGACTTAGTGCCAATCAAATTTGCGGACTTAAACCCTGAACAACTATTCATTAGATTTATTCTGTAGAGGTGATCTAAATCATCAAAATCTTGCCGTTTTAAGTGTAACATTTAGTAGTTTTTAAATTGATTAATTTTGACCGCAGAAGCTTTCAAGTCAAACATCAAATTATAAAGTCCAAAAAAGGTTCTGTTGATGTATATAAAGTGCTTAGACCCTCTATTCCCATTAAACTTTCTTAGTTCAGTGCTTTTACTGTAACGTTCCGCAAGATCTCCAATTTTATTAAAAAATTCCGGATTAGAAAAGTCAAATATTCCTTCATGAAAAGGGAGTGTAAAAACACTCAAGAGATCGTGAAACATAGCTGTGAAAAAGGTCAATTCTTCCTTAGTGTCAGTCGGAGTTAAAATTTCTAGTTCGTATAGTTTGTCTTTGAACAAAATCGGATTATCGATTATCTTTTTATCAGAGAGCTGAAAGTAAGGTACATAAAATTCATCCGGAATAGACTTCATACACCCAAAATCTAAAGCGATCAGCTGTGCGTCCTCATTAATTAAGAAATTTCCTGGGTGAGGATCAGCATGTACTTTTTTAAGTTTATGAATTTGAAACATATAAAAATCCCAAAGGGCTTGCCCTAATTGATTCGCTTTTTTTGCATCAGAATTGTATTTGGCAAACTCAGAAAGATGCTCTCCCTTCATAAAATCCATTGTAATAATCCGATCTGAAGAATAATCTTCGTAGTATTCTGGAAATAATAGATTAGGAATATGAACGCAAGATTTAGCAATTTCTTTACTTTGTGAAATTTCAAGATCATAATTAGTCTCCTCTACTAATTTGTCTTCAACTTCTTGAAAGTACTTGTCAGAATCCGTTCCTTTAATGTTGAACATTTTAATGGCAATTGGTTTCACCAAAGCCAAATCTGATTTGATGCTATCGGCTACTCCTGGGTATTGTATTTTAACAGCCAGTTTTTTTCCGTCTTTTTCAGCGATGTGTACTTGGCCAATACTGGCAGCATTTACGGACTCTGAGTCAAATTCATCAAATATTTGATTTGGGTGATTCCCAAAGTATTTTTTAAAGGTTTTTATAACTAGTGGAGGAGATAAAGGAGGAACAGAAAATTGTGCTAGTGAAAACTTATCTACATAAGCCTGTGGTAAAATACTTTTTTCCATACTCAACATTTGAGCGACTTTTAAGGCACTTCCTTTAAGTTGTTTTAGGCCTGAATAAATATCTTCAGCATTGTTTTTGTTTAGGTTTTCTTTTGCCTCTGATTCAGGTTTAATCATTTTCTCTCCGTAATACTTAAGGTAGTTAACTCCGACCTTAGCACCAGTTGTAACGAGTTTTCCTGCTCGTTGAATTTTTGAAGTTGGGATGCTGTTTATTGACTTCATTTAGTTCATACTGATTTTTTCCTTGATTAAAAACTTCCCAAAATCAACAAAGCTTTTGAGTGGTGATATATTAATTAAATCAAAACTAGCATTGATAGATTTCTCGATAAAAATATCTGTTTTCTCAAAAGACTTAGAGGTGTCGTCTAGCCAAAACTTTAGAGTAAGCATGAGTTGAATCCAATAGGTTTCCTGAACAACACTGTCCTTAATTTGTTCTAACTGTTTGTTTTTTATTTGAAGTACCTCGATGTCTAATTGATCAATGTAGTTAAGAAATACAGCACGTAGTTCTTTAAGCTTCTTTAAGTTTTCAAGTTTGTTTTTCCCTTCACTTAAAGCGTACACGACATAGCTTCTGTTGGCTGTTAGGTTTTCAAAAAATGTAAAATAGAAACTTAGTAATTGATTTCTAGAGTCGTATGACGTGTAGTCTTTACTTGATTCTAAGGTTTCTATGGTGTTGGTGAAAAATTGTGTAAAAATCGCTTTTTCAAGGGTTTCAAAGTTTCCAAAGAATTCATAAAATTCGGCTTCTTCAAATCCATTTGATTTTGAGAACGAATAAATTGATTTTGGAGCGTGATTATGTTGCAGTACATAATCCATGTAAAGCTCAATTAAGTTGTTTTGGGTGATCGATTTCTTTTTTGCCATAATGTGTTTAGGTTATGACGCAAAAATACATGTTGTTTAAGGTAGTATTTATATAATTAAACAAATATTAACATTTGTTATCACAACAATTTTCATCCTTAACGAGCTTACAGCTATATACAGCTAAAAACATCCCTACAAAAGGCGCCGTCAGGTAAACCCAAAGATGTAAAAAGTTTCCAGACGCTAGAGCAGGTGCCAAGGAGCGAATAGGGTTCATAGAAGCTTTTGTAAGAGGTCCTGCAAACATCGCTTCTAACAGAATAACACTTCCGACAGCGATTCCTGCTATTGGGCCAATCTCTTTGCTTCCTGTAGATACATTAATGATGACTACCATGAGGAAAAAGCTAAGAAGTAATTCTATGACAAACACCTTTAAGGGCTCTATGGTTGGAATTGTTGCGCCCAAATCACTTTCAGGAAACAAGAACAGCAAGGTAAATGAAGCTGTTATAGCTCCAAGGAATTGTGCAGTTATATATTTTGGAACTTCTCTCCAGCTAAATTTTTTTGCTACAGCAAAGCCAAGAGTTACAGCAGGATTAAAGTGTGCACCTGAAATATCTCCAAAGGCATAGATCATTGACATAACGATAAGTCCCCATGTTATAGCAACTCCTGGATGTGTGATGATGCCGCCGGTAAAATCATTGATAACCATAGCGCCACAGCCACAAAAAATCATACTAAAAGTTCCTATAAATTCTGAAAGGTATTTTTTCATTTATTTTTTTTTCAAATATACAATCTAATTTACTTACATTTAAGTTCCCAAATATACTAAAATGTTAAAAAAAACTATTGTAAACACCTTCTTTGGTGTGAATTCAAACCGCTTCATTCTTGATGCCATTATGTATGTAGATTCCCTCTCACGTTATTTATTAAAAAAATAGATTATGCTAAAAAAAATATTTGGCAGTGCGCTATTTGGAGTGGAGGCATTTACCATTGCTATTGAGGTTAATGTAGATAAAGGTATCGGCTATCATTTAGTGGGTTTACCAGATAATGCAATAAAGGAAAGTAATTTTCGTATTGCTGCGGCACTTCAAAATAACGGCTATAAAATACCAGGAAAAAAGCTCATTATTAATATGTCACCTGCTGATATGCGTAAAGAAGGGGCAGCTTACGATTTGCCGTTAGCTATGGGGATTTTGACTGCATCTGAGCAGATTAAAGAGGACTGTATAGAAAGCTATATTATAATGGGTGAGTTGTCACTTGACGGGAGTGTGCAGTCAATCAAAGGCGCTTTACCGATAGCGATTAAGGCTCTTGAAGATGGTTTTAAAGGGTTTATTTTGCCCAAAGACAATGCCAAGGAGGCGGCTATTGTTGAGGGTTTAAATGTTTATGGAGTGGAGCATATCTCTGAAGTGATTAATTACTTTAATAAAAAAGAAGATTTAGTCCGAACGATAGTTGATACCCGTGCCGAGTTTCAGAAAGATTTAGCTCATTCTGAATTTGATTTTTCGGATGTAAAAGGTCAAGAAAGTATAAAACGTTGTATGGAAATTGCTGCTTCAGGGGGGCATAATGTTATTTTAATTGGACCTCCAGGTTCTGGAAAAACAATGCTCGCCAAGCGTCTTCCTACAATTTTACCTCCAATGACACTTCAGGAAGCGTTGGAAACCACAAAAATACATTCGGTTGTCGGACGTGTGGGTTCGCAAAAAGGATTAATAGCACAGCGTCCATTTCGTTCGCCTCACCATACCATTTCAAATGTGGCCTTAGTAGGCGGGGGGAGCTACCCCCAACCTGGTGAGATTTCACTCTCACACAATGGGGTCTTGTTTTTGGATGAATTACCAGAGTTTAAGAGGGAAGTTTTGGAGGTGATGCGACAACCGCTAGAAGACAGGGAAGTGACGATTTCACGCGCCAAATTTACCGTAACCTACCCAAGTAGTTTTATGTTAGTAGCAAGTATGAATCCAAGTCCAAGTGGGTACTTTAATGACCCAGGCTCTCCAACCATGTCTTCGCCTTCTGAAATGCACCGCTACTTAGGGAAAATATCAGGTCCTTTATTGGATCGTATTGATATACATATTGAGGTCACGCCAGTCCCCTTTGAAAAGTTGTCAGATGAAAAGAATGGAGAATCTTCAATTGAGATCCGTAAACGAGTCACAAAAGCTCGCGAGTTACAAACCAAGCGGTTTGAAGGGTCCGATGTGGTACATTATAACGCGCAAATGAACACAAAGCACATTCGAAAACACTGTAAGTTAGATAATGAATCAATGCAGCTTTTAAAAACAGCAATGGCGCGTCTTAGTTTATCAGCACGCGCCTATGATCGGATCTTGAAAGTTGCTAGGACGATAGCGGATTTAGAAGGGATTACTTTAATTAATAAGATGCATATAAGCGAAGCGATCCAGTACAGAAGCTTAGATCGTGAAGGGTGGTTGGGTTGATTTTTTTTTAACTCTAACCAATTTAGATTAAATAAAATGTTAGTTTCACTTCGCTAAAATTTATTAACATTAAAAAGACATTTAGGGCTATTGATATCTTAGTTCTATTTATAATTTACATATTAATCATTTCTTGCCGAGTGTCGTGGTGAGCAGTTTTGAAGGGGTGACAATAGTTGGCTAGTTTTGCAAATTATGCACTTAGCTCGATTAAATAGTAAGTGAATCATATACATTAAACCTATAGTTTAATAAATAAATATATGTACATGAAAAACAATTACTTAGTTGCTAGCTATAGGTAAAATCTATAGCTTAAAAAAGAGTCATTTTCAAGCCTATCCAAATAGTTTAAACAATTTTTTTAGTTTGTTAAGTTTGTTTGTGTAAGGTGCGTATCTAAGCGGAATGTCCAGCCAGTTTCCTTTAACAACAATACCCTTCTTGTGTGAAAAAGTATCAAAACCTAACTGCCCGTGATAGGCACCAACCCCGCTTTCTCCAACGCCTCCAAACGGCAAATTGGTGTTGCCAAAGTGAATCATAGTGTCGTTAATTGTGCCGCCACCAAAGCTATAGGTTTCAATCATTTTTTTGTAAAATGATTTATTTGTTGAGAACACATAAAACCCTAATGGCTTTTCATAGTTGTTAACGATGGCGCTAATGTCAGCTTCGTTCGTATAGCTTAGTATGGGTAATATAGGTCCAAAAATCTCTTCTTTCATTACTTTAGAGCCTAGACAGGGATCCTCAACTAGTGTCGGTTCAAGGTAGCAGTCAGAAGAGTCGGATTTGCCGCCAAAAATCACGTTAGAGCCTTCAAGCATGCTTATTAGCCTCGAAAGGTTTTTAGTGTTAATGATTCTGGGGTAGTCTGGTGATTCTTGTGGGTTTTCTCCGTAAGCACTAATAATTTCTTTTTTTAAATCAGAAATCAACTGTTTTTTCACAGAAGAGTGAACTAATAAATAGTCTGGAGCGATGCAGGTTTGTCCTGCGTTAACAAATTTACCCCATACCAATCGCTTTGCTATTAGCTGTGTTGACATTGTATTATCAATTATACAAGGATTTTTACCACCAAGTTCTAGAGTTATTGGAGTTAGGTAAGGAGCTGCGGCTTTTGCTACAATTTTTCCAACCGCGACACTTCCTGTGAAAAAGATATAATCCCAGCGTTCTTTTAGGAGTAGAGTCGTTTCAGGAATCCCACCCTCAACTACTTGTACATGTTCCGGCTTGAAGACCGTACTTATGATAATTTCTAATAGTTTTGAGGTATTGGCTGTGTGTTCACTCGGTTTTAATACAACTGTATTACCAGCAGCGATAGCAGCGATTACAGGCGCTAAGGCGAGTTGAAAAGGATAGTTCCAAGGTGCGATAACTAACACCCTGCCATAGGGGTCGCTGTATATGTAATCTCTAGAAGGGAAATTAAGGCCTGATGCTCTTACTTTCTTGGGTTTTGACCAAGAACTAATGTGTTTAATAGTGGCGTCAATTTCGGAGATGACAATCCCTATTTCACCAAAATAGGTTTCAAATTTAGATTTTTTAAAATCTTTGTAGAGCGCTTCATAAATTTCATCTTCTCTTTTGAGGATTTCGATACGTAGCGTGGCAAGCCGTTTTTTAAGCATTCCAATATCTCGTGTGGCTTGTGATTGAAAATATAGTTTTTGACTTTCTAAGGTTAATTTTATATTCATAATCTATTTATTTATTTTAGAAACACATTCTGCCCATAACACATCGTTTGGTGGGGGAGCGCTAATTGATATTTTTTGTTCATTTACAGGATGCATGAATGAGATGTTTTGAGCGTGTAAATGAATGCTTCCATCAGGATTACTCCGATCAAATCCATATTTTAAATCGCCTTTAATGGAGCTGCCTATAAAAGATAATTGACTTCTAATCTGGTGATGTCTTCCGGTTTCTAATTTAACTTCTAGTAAGTGATATCGATCTAGACTGTGTAGTACTTCATAATGTAAAATGGCTTTCTTACTTTGATCAATTTGCTTGGGGTAGGCTGTTGACTTGTTGTTTTTTGGATTCTTTTTCAGCCAATTTATGAGAGTGTCCTTTAATTTACTAGGTTTGTTTTTCACAATAGCCCAGTAGGTTTTCTCGATGTCTTTGTTTAAAAACAGTGCATTCATTCTGGTGAGTGCTTTAGATGTTTTTGCAAATACGACAACGCCTGTTGTGGGGCGGTCTAAGCGGTGGGTCACTCCCAAATACACAGCTCCAGGCTTATTGTATTTCTTTTTTATATAGCTTTTAACGACATCACTTAAAGGGGTGTCACCAGTCTTATCTCCCTGAACAATGTCTCCAGACCGTTTGTTGATTATGATGATGTGATTGTCTTCGTGAAGAACTTGAAGGTTCTCTGGATTGGAAACAATCTTTATACCCTTTTTAATACTGTTCATTTTCGTTAGGAAATTCAGAAGATTTTACGTCACTTACATATTCTGATATAGCTGTTGTCATTTCTTCGTGTAAGCTCATGTAGCGGCGTAAAAAACGAGGATGAAACTCTTGTGTCATTCCGATCATATCATGAAGGACTAGTACTTGTCCATCCACCCCGCCACCAGCGCCAATGCCAATAACAGGAATGTTAATGCTTTCTGCAACTTTTTGAGCTAATGAGGCTGGTATTTTTTCAAGAACTAAAGCAAAACAACCCAGGCGTTCCAAAAGTTTTGCATCTTCTATAAGTTGAAGCGCTTCTTCTTCTTCTTTTGCTCTGACTGTATAAGTTCCGAATTTATAAATGGATTGTGGCGTTAAGCCTAGGTGTCCCATTACGGGAATTCCAGCATTTAATATTTTTTTAATAGAATCTTTAATTTCCTTACCACCTTCTAGTTTTACGGCATGTCCACCACTTTCTTTCATAATACGAATTGCAGAGCGTAAGGCTTCTTTAGAATCACTTTGGTAGGTGCCAAAAGGTAGGTCTACCACGACAAGTGCTCTATCAATAGCTCTTACTACCGAGGAAGCATGGTATATCATTTGATCTAGAGTAATTGGTAATGTGGTTTCGTGTCCAGCCATTACATTACTAGCAGAATCGCCAACAAGAATTACATCAACTCCAGCGCCATCTACAATTTTAGCCATCGTATAGTCATATGCTGTCAGCATAGATATTTTTTCACCTAATGATTTCATTTCAATGAGCGATTTCACTGTCACTCTTTTGTATTCTTTTTTTGATGCAGACATTTTAGTATATAATTAATGATAGACTGTAAAAGTACTAAATTAGTATATGATTTTGGCTTTTTATGTAAGAAGTAAATAATGGTGTTAAGTCATGAATAACTGACATTAGCTCTCAAAACCCCTAAAGCTATGACTTCAAAGAAATGAATTAAATTAAGCGTTAATATGTATGCGAGTATAGTTGTTATGAATTATTATAGAAAACTTAATATCAAGTTAAAAGGAGGTATAAAAAATGAATTTTCCAGCTTATATTTTTCGCTAATCACAAAATCATGGAACTAATATCGCTTTTGAAAAGAAGAGATATTGAAATCCGTCATTTCTAGATTACTAATACCACTTACATTATCAGCAGGAATAACCACTATTCTAAAAATAGCGCCTTGCGTCCAAACAGCATCCAGATTGTTAAAATTTGCGGTACCCTCTAAAAATATCTTAACATCTGTTTGCGTAAAGTCAAAATTATAAGTTAGTGTAGCACCACCAATAAAAGTTGTGCTTTGTGGTAATAATCTCCAAACGTCTTGACCGTTAATAGTTTCCCATAGTATATAAACCAAGGTCATATCATATTCAAAAACTTGAAACCCGTAAGGTTCTATAATTTGATATTGGTTATTATTGTTAAAATCCACTTGAATTTCAAATGCACTTGAAGTAATCAAACCGCCGTTAAAGCCAGCAGGTCCAGGAGGTCCAGGAGCCCCTTCACAGGCAGTTAGTACTATAGTAAACAGGGCAATAATAGATAATATACGTTTCATGTGTCGTTTTTTTAAGTGTTTATAAAGGTAATGTAGTACATCCATATGAAGATGTTTTTTATTTCTTTTTAATTATACATATTATATAATCGTTGATTATTAATACAATGCTTGTGCCAAATTTTTATTTTAATAAACAATTTTTAACCTTTCTGAATCTGCCATCGTGTCAGTCATGTTGTATTGGCATAATGATTGACTAAGTTGTAGTGTAAATAAAAATTAAACTTTAACAATAACTATATTATGAGTAAAATAATTGGAATCGATTTAGGAACTACGAACTCTTGCGTTTCAGTAATGGAAGGTAATGAGCCAGTCGTAATTACTAATGCAGAAGGACGACGTACAACGCCGTCTGTTATCGCTTTCGTTGAAGGTGGTGAAATTAAAGTAGGAGATCCTGCAAAACGTCAAGCGGTCACTAATCCAACAAAAACGGTTTATTCAATTAAGCGTTTTATGGGGAATCAATTTTCTGATTCAAAACAAGATATAGGACGTGTCCCTTACAAAGTAGTAAAAGGGGATAATAATACACCAAGAGTAGATATTGATGGTCGCTTATACACACCTCAAGAATTATCTGCAATGGTTCTTCAGAAAATGAAAAAAACAGCTGAAGAGTTTTTAGACCAAGAAGTAACGGAAGCGGTCATTACAGTACCAGCTTATTTTAATGATGCACAACGACAAGCAACCAAGGAAGCAGGTGAGATTGCAGGACTTAAGGTAAGACGTATCATTAACGAGCCTACTGCAGCTGCACTTGCTTATGGAATGGACAAAAAAGGCAAAGATCAAACGATTGTTGTTTTTGATTTTGGTGGAGGGACGCATGATGTTTCTGTATTAGAATTAGGTGACGGTGTCTTTGAGGTACTAGCGACTGATGGAGATACGCACTTAGGTGGTGATGATGTTGATGAGAAAATCATTAACTGGTTGGCTGAAGAGTTTATGGCTGATGAGAATTTAGACCTAAGAAAAGATCCGATGGCGCTTCAGCGTTTAAAGGAAGCTGCTGAAAAAGCTAAAATTGAGTTGTCTTCTTCTGCACAGACAGAAATCAACTTACCTTATGTAACAGCGACCGCTAGTGGGCCAAAACACTTGGTTCGTTCACTTTCAAAAGCTAAGTTTGAGCAATTAATAGATGATTTAGTAAAAAGAACGATTGAGCCATGTCAAACAGCTTTAAAGGCGGCAGGTTTATCAACAAGTGATATTGATGAAATTATTTTAGTTGGAGGTTCAACTCGTATTCCTGCAGTTCAAGAAGCTGTGGAGAAGTTTTTTGGAAAGAAACCCAATAAAGGAGTAAACCCTGATGAGGTTGTCGCTGTAGGTGCTGCAATTCAGGGGGGTGTTTTGTCTGGTGATGTGAAAGATGTCTTATTATTAGATGTAACGCCATTATCTTTAGGAATTGAAACCATGGGGAATGTTTTGACTAAATTAATAGAGTCTAACACGACCATTCCAACAAAAAAATCTCAAGTGTTTTCTACGGCTGCTGATAACCAGCCTTCAGTTGAAATTCATGTCCTTCAAGGAGAGCGTGCAATGGCTGCTGATAATAAGACTATTGGGCGTTTCCATTTAGATGGTTTGCCACCAGCACAAAGAGGAGTGCCTCAAATTGAAGTGACTTTTGATATTGATGCTAACGGAATCATTAAAGTATCTGCAACGGATAAAGCAACTAATAAAACGCAAGATATTCGTATTGAAGCCTCTTCTGGTTTAACAGAAGAAGAAATCCAAAAAATGAAGCAAGACGCTGAAGAAAATGCGGATGCGGATGCCAAGGCAAAAGAAACGGCTGATAAGTTAAATGCTGCGGATGGAATGATTTTTCAAACAGAGAATCAATTGAAAGAATTTGGTGATAAATTATCGGATGATAAAAAACAACCAATTGAAGCTGCTTTAGAAGAATTGAAAAAGGCTTACGAAACAAAAGACATCGCGGTGATCGATCCTGCTTTAGAGAAAATTAACGAAGCATGGAAAGTTGCTAGTGAGGAAATGTACAAGGCACAAGAAGGTGCGCAAGGTGCTACTCCAGAGGGCGCTCCAGAGGAGTCAGCTTCTCAAGAAGAAAATGTTGAAGACGTTGACTTTGAAGAAGTGAAGTAATAAGTTAGTATTGTTTATTAGAAAAAAGCACGATCATTTATGGTTGTGCTTTTTTTTTGAAAACATTTTAACCATAACAAATGCATGAGGAAATGTAACTGCCGCTATGAACGCAAAAAAAAGTGAATAGAAATGTTTCTCTCCGCTGAAAACAGTGTATAACCCAACCATACCTATTAAAGATATAATCCAATACGGGGCTGCAGACTTACAATATTTTAAAGTTGATTCTAATTTAAAGTCTCCGTACACAAACTTAATTTGCTCCGCCAATGACGGGATGCTGTGCCACAGGATAAAGTAAATTGTAAACCCCCATATAAGCGAGGATGAATTAAATATGATAGTAAGCACTGCCAAAGAGAATAGCTCCGTTAGCACTATTTCCGTGGATAAACGCTTAAAGTATAGTTCAGTAGCTAGCACCGCTCCAACATAGCTACCTAGTATCAAAAGGATAGGAAAAATATAGAAATTCTCTAATTGGTAGCCAGTGATTTCATAAACAATGGATTTTACGCCACTGTCGTTAAAAGCAAATAATAGATATAAAATTAATAGTCCATAGCAAAAATAAAAAGTCGACTTTAATATTTTGTTTAACCTTGCGAAACTAAGTTCCCAATGCTGTTCTCCAAAATGATAGGCGCTAAATAAAACAAATAGAGATAATGCTAGGGCAGGTGCCCAGTAAAATATTAGAATAGCGAATGAGACTATTAATAAGTATGCGGTTAGAATACTAATTTTTGAGTAATATTTTGATTTCTCTAAAATCTTATCAATAATTAATAGATCATTTGAGCCGTGAATCATCCCAAAAGTAAAAATTAAAATAAAACCAAAGACAAGTTCAAAACTTTCAGGAACATGGGTTGTAATCCACAATCCTAAGAAGCTAGAGACAATTGAGAATTTGAAAATAACATTCATAAATTATTGTTAAAATGCAAACATACAGCCATAAGTTTAAACAATCCTCAGCTTTTAGTTAATTTTTTTTATATATTTGTTTAAACAAAACTAACAAAAATTTAAAAAAATGACAAACTTATTTTTACCTTTAGTAGCCAAGATGGACCCTACTGATTATGTAGGTTTTACATTCTTTGTAGGATGTATGGCAATGATGGCAGCTTCTGCCTTTTTCTTTTTATCATTAAACCAATTTGACAAAAAATGGAGAACATCCGTTTTAGTTTCTGGTTTAATTACATTTATTGCAGCAGTTCACTATTTCTACATGAGAGATTACTGGGCTTCAACTGGAGATTCTCCAACATTCTTCAGATATGTAGATTGGATTCTTACAGTGCCATTAATGTGTGTTGAATTTTACTTAAT
>Ga0115008_10000460_pt1 | contig 30254 bp, 20 predicted proteins | sample FraStrMetagenome_FD_87164 | JGI IMG/M metagenome (GOLD analysis project Ga0115008, IMG submission 87164) | Marine eukaryotic phytoplankton communities from Arctic Ocean - Fram Strait ARC3M Metagenome | ecosystem: Environmental > Aquatic > Marine > Oceanic | place: Fram Strait | collected... | reverse complement strand
CAAATACTAAGTCTGCATTCAGCGTATAATCATCAAATACAATACCTGTAGAAGCAGCGTCAATTAAAATCTGGTTAACATCAACAAAAGCTAAACCTTTTGTAGTTGCGACGTCCTGTATGGTTGCATTGTAAGCATCTACAGCCGTTATGATTTCAGCATCTTCACTAGGTAATAATACCCATCTATCATCTAAAGCATAAGTAATCCCTTCAGCAGAAAACTGTCCTGCTAATTCTGGAGGTATATTTTGGCTTACTAAAAAGTCGAAGAATGCACTGTTTACAGTTCCAATAACACTTGCACTTGGTAGTGTTAGTAAATCTTGAGCATTGGCCTGTCTAGACTGACCGTAAGCCGTTCCTAATAGATTTGCTACTAAAGGCGCAGCAGCAGCTGGTAGACCTAAACTTTCAACAAAAAATGGAAAGGTCGGACTGGCATTAAATGCTGCAATCATTTGCGGTGCAATATTCGTTAAATTTTCGTCTTTTATAAGCACTGGACTGGCTGCAGTTTCAGAATACACAACCGATCTTTCCGGCTGTCCTAAGGCCTGATACACCAAGTTTATTTGACCGAATATGCCATTTAAAGTTGGAATGAGCGGCCCGAATGCAGGATTAGCAGGAGATAGTGAATTATAAGGGACTGCCGTAAAGTATGGTAAATTACTTACGTAAGGAATATTTGTTACAGCACCTTTAGCACCGTTAGCTGTTAGACCATTAATAATCGTATTAAAATTAGCTGCAAAAGCAGCAGGATCGGTGATTTGGGTAATGTTGACATCACCCCCTTGTGTCGCGTATCCTAAAACATCGTTACCACCTATTAAATCGGCAGTAAAAAACGTAGGGTTTTGCGCCTCCGCCAATTCTAAGATAGTTGCATCCGGCGTATTACCCGTCATACGAACAGCATATGCTCTTCCTCCTCCCGGATCTCCTAAATTTGCAATATTTCCGTATCCAGGCGTTATAAAATCAGCACTCTGAGCGCCAGGGACGCCAAGATTATTAAACGGACCTGTAGGGTTGTTAAGTACGATATCTGTTGTAACGGTAATTGGTCCAATTACTGCTTCTAAGGGTACTGGTCCAGCACCACCAAAAACCAATCTCGGGCCAGCGATACGTTGTCCATTTAACGCGAGTCCACCAAAATTATCGCTCGTCATTGGTTGTATAAACTCACCGCCACCTGCATTAGCAAAGATATTGGCAAGGGTATTAGGGAACGAATTTTCTTGAGCGGCTATAAACAAACCGTTATCGGTGATTCCAGCAGTAAATGAAGGTCCCATAGCAACGTAAGTTGAAAAATCGACGCTTCCTGCAGTAAGTTCTGGAAGTACAACGGCGTCCTCAGACCTATCAAAGTCTTCTTCATCGTTACAAGCTGTAAAGCCTATAAGTACTGCAGAAAGTAATATATATTTTATAGTTTTCATTATTGTAAATTTTATAAGTTATTAATTGTCCATGATGCGTAGTACATAGATCCTATGAAACCTGTACCAAAAGCGGTAAAGTATTCATCACCTGTTAAGTTAGTTGCACCAACTTTAAATTGTGATTTTAAACTAGGAATTTTATAGCTTAATTGCGCATCTAGGACATGAAATTCTGGAACAACACCATTTCCAAATGTAGCTTCCCAGAAATAGTCATCACTAAATCTATATGATACATTAAAACCAAAGTTTTTAAATAATTCAGTATTACCAAATGATGCTTTAAACTTATGCTCAGGTGTGTTGAAATTTGTCATTAAATCTGGATCTGAAGCTTGGTCAAAATCCAATTTAGTGAATGTATAACTTCCACTTAAATCAAAATCTTTAAATACTTTAGTTGATAAACCAATTGAAGCACCATAAGAATTTACATCTGCTCCTGAGTTTGTATACGTACTATAAGCTTGAAAATCTCCATTTACTATTGCAGCAACAGATAAAGTACCATCACCAACAGTACCATAATAAGGAGCAATAACTACTTTTTGAGAAATAAAATCTTGATACTTGTTGTAATATGTGCTAAAATCTACAATTAAATTGTTGAATTTTCCACGATATCCTATTTCCGCAGAAGTTACTTGTTCTGGCTTTATTAAAGCAGGATTTGCTACTTCTAATACAGCTGGATTTCCTGTTTCTCCTAATGCTGTAACAGAGCTTAGTGTATATGAGTTATTGTAAGCGGCAGAACCTGTTTGAGTTATGTTTGCTGGTTGACCTAGCAATTGTCCAGGGCCACTAACACCAAAAGTTCTTACATAACGATCTAAATTTTCTGGAGCAGAACCTACCAATATTGCTCTACCAGCATCTAAACCAATAAATAAATCTTGTGTTGTAGGGTTTCTAAAACCAGTTTGAACTGAAGCTCTAATATTATGATTTCTATTAACAGTAAGACCTGCAGAAATTCTTGGTGATATAAAACCATCAAAAAATTCAGACTTATCATAACGAGCAGAACCCGTTAATTTTAAATCCATCATCTCGTTAATTTCAAATTCTTTTTGTATTTGAGTATAGATTCCAAATTCAGAATAATCAATAGGACCATCTCTATCAGTATAGATTGTTCCACCTGAATTTAAGCTATATTGTCTAAAGGATCCACCAACTTGAATATCAGCAAAATCTGTTAAGTGACTAAAATTATAGTTAGCATCTCCATGATAATACTTAGACGCATCTTGAAATTTAGATCCTTGACTTAAATCTGGATTAGCAACACTTGTATCAAATGCAGCTTGAAACTCTGGTGATCCTGGCTCAAAACGACCAGTTTCGGCAGTAGCTCTTGCAATGGCATGAGCTTGATCATTTGTTGCACCAGCTAATGTAGATTGCACATATGCACCAGTATACTCTCCAAACCAAGTGTTATCATCTTTCCAAGCTCTATTGATATTAATACCAGTAAATACCATGTCATAAGAATCACCAGCTTTATCTGCAACAACATATCCTCTTACAAAGAAATTGTCGTTTCTTACTTCTAGTTTATGTTGTTCTTGGAAAAAACCATTAATGTTATATCTATTTGTACCTTGATAAATTGTTGATCCTGTACCTACTTTACCTACATAAGATAATTCTAAGCTGTTGTTTTCAATTGGTCTGTAGTATAATCCCCAATCTGCTTTGATACTTTCTGCATTGTAATTTGTTAAATCACGTTCATTATAACCTGTTCTACTAACATTTACTGAAGGGACTAATGCATTTGCACCACTTGGCAAAACACCTAAACCTTCTAAAGTTACTGCAACACCTTTAATATCTGTAGAGACTTCATCACCATAAACATTAATACCGTTATAGTTTAAATTTGTTGCTCTTGTGCCACCAGGAGTATCATTATCAACTTCACTTGTAGCAGCCCAATCTGTACCTTTTAGGTATCCAAAATTAACTTTTGCAGCAAACTTATCACTGAATTTATATGCCATTCTTAAACCTAAGTCTGTGTATTCATTATCACCAGCAGCCTCTTGAGAAGTGATTCCTCTTTTGACATAGCCACTAATACCTTGATGATCAAATGGGTTTTTACTGCGCATAAATAAAATACCGTTAAAAGCATTTGCACCATATAAGGCTGAAGACGCTCCAGGAAGAAGCTCTACACTTTGAACATCTGTTTCTACCATACCCACTAAATTTCCAATTGGGAAGTTAAGAGCAGGAGTAGAGTTATCCATACCGTCAACCAATTGCATAAAACGCGTGTTTGCAAATGTGGCAAAACCTCTAGTGTTTACAGATTTAAAAGTTAAACTGTTGGTGTTAACATCAACACCTTTGAGGTTTTCTAAACCGCCATAAAAATCTGCAGAGGCAGTATTTTTAATCTCTTTTAGACCAAATCGTTCTACTGTAACAGGAGATTCAAAAATACGTTCTGGAGTTCTAGATGCAGAAATTACAACTTCGTCTAAAGACGTTCCTTCTACCATTGTAATATCTATGGTTTGAGGATTGGTTGTTACTTCGGCCTGTACAGATTCAAAACCAACACTACTTACTTCTATTGTGAAAGGCGGGGTTTGGTTTACGACAAGCGTATAATTTCCATCGAAATCTGTAATTGCACCTGTGGTTGTACCTATAACAAGAATGTTTGCACCTGGCAATGGAATGCCATTGTTGTCAATGACTTTACCTTTTACAGTTGTTGATTGTGCAAAAGTCAATGCACAACAAAACAACATCATAATCTTAAAAATTGTCTTCATTTTAGGGAATTAGTTATATTTAGAAGACTAATATATATATAATTATGACATAGTAGTAAAAAAAAATGAGAAAAGTATGCATGCATAGTAAATTTTAACAATAAATGGATGCATTTTTTGAATGATTAGTAAAAAATAAAGCCAAAAATGTGAATATTACATTTTTGGCTTTATTTTTAACATAAATAAACTTAATTATTCTACAGTAACTGCTTTTGCAAGATTACGAGGTTGGTCTACATTTTTACCCAACATAAGAGCTATGTGATAAGATAAAAGCTGTAGAGGAATTGTAGTTAATAATGGTGTCAAAGATTCTATTGTTTCAGGCACTTCAATAACATGATCTGCTAAATTCTTTACTTGTTCATCTCCTTCGGTTACTATACCAATAATTTTTCCCGATCTTGATTTAATCTCTTGGATATTACTCACTACCTTTTCATAATGTCCTTTTTTTGTTGCGATGACAACGATTGGCATATTTTCATCAATTAAAGCAATGGGACCGTGCTTCATTTCTGCAGCAGGATATCCTTCAGCATGAATATAGGAAATCTCTTTAAGCTTTAAGGCTCCTTCAAGTGCCACGGGGAAATTAAATCCTCTACCTAAATACAAGAAGTTTTTGGCGTCTTTATATATTGCAGCTACTGTTTTAACGTAGGTATCAGATTCTAATGCCTTTTTTACTTTCTCTGGAATTAATTCCAATTCAATTAATTGTGTTCTAAAGTCTGAACTTGAAATGGTCCCTTTTGCTCTCGCTAAACGAAGCGCGATCAATGTTAAAACTGTAATTTGTGTAGTAAATGCTTTTGTTGAAGCAACTCCAATTTCTGGACCAGCATGCGTATATGCACCTGCATGAGTTTCTCTAGCAATTGAAGATCCTACTACGTTACAAACTCCAAATACAAATGCACCTTTTGATTTAGCAAGCTTTATAGCTGCTAATGTGTCTGCCGTTTCACCAGATTGAGAAATGGCAATAACTACATCATTTTCATGGATGATTGGATTTCTATATCTAAATTCTGAAGCGTATTCTACTTCAACAGGAATTCGAGCTAAGTCTTCAAAAATGTACTCTGCGACTAATCCTGCATGCCAAGATGTACCACAGGCCACAATAATAATTCTGTTAGCATTAAGAAATTTTTTCATATTATCCTCAATACCAGCCATTTTAATTATGGCATCGTTTGATAACAATCTACCCCTAAATGTATCAAGAATAGCACTTGGTTGCTCATAAATTTCTTTAAGCATAAAGTGTTCATATCCACCTTTTTCAATTTGTTCAAGATTTAATTGAAGTTCTTGAATATAGGGAGCGACTAAAGAGTCATCTCTAATTTTTCTAATTTTTATGCCTTTATGACGACGTACAATAGCCATTTCTTCATCTTCGAGATAAATCGCATTTTTTGTATACTCAATAAATGGCGAAGCATCACTTGCAATAAAAAACTCATCTTCTCCAATACCTATAGCAAGAGGGCTTCCAAGTCTTGCAACCACTATTTCATTTGGTTTGTGTTTGTCAAATACAGCAATAGCATAAGCTCCAATAACTTGATTTAAAGCAATTTGAACAGCTTTCCCTAATTTGACTTTTTCCTTTTTCTTGACGTCTTCAATAAGATTAATTAGAACTTCAGTATCTGTATCAGATTTGAACGTATAGCCTCTTTTAATCAATTCTTTCTTTAAAGATTCATAGTTTTCTATGATACCGTTATGAATGATTACTAAATCACCAGAATTTGAATAGTGAGGATGAGAATTCACATCATTTGGGACGCCATGAGTCGCCCAACGTGTATGACCAATACCTAAAGTACCGCTGGTAGAAATCTCCTTTTCGAGTCTTTCTTCTAAATCGGCAACTTTACCCTTGGTTTTTGATAATTTAATATCTGTACCATCATATAGTGCAATACCTGCGCTATCATAGCCTCTGTACTCTAAGCGTTTTAATCCTTTTATAATTATTGGATAAGCTTCTCTATGACCAATATAGCCTACTATTCCACACATATATATATTTAGTTATTAGGTTCAGTAAAAAATATTTCTAGATATAGTTTTTTATCTTCTTCAAGAGTGTTGTTACCATACAATACCGTTCCTCTTGGTGTTAAGATAGAACTTACCGGGACTTTATCATTATCATCGTCACTAAGGACGTCATACTGAAAAGAATTTTCAATATTTATGTTCCCAGATACTGCAAGACCGAGCCTAACATTTGTAGAGTCTTTTAGTATTAAATTATTTAGATGCTCTGTTATTCTAATCTTATATCTAATTCCAGCTCCATCAACTTCATTATTTTCTCTTTCTAAAGGAACTAAATGAGAACTTCTTGAGAATTCTGGTAATACCGTATTCGCAGAGTCAAAGAAATAATCTGCTAGTGCAATGTTATTATTCATATCATATAAAAAAACACGATTTGGTTCTTCACCATCAACATTTTCCATTAGATTTTGATTTACGTAAAAGACCAAGTTAGCTTCGTTTATTAACTTTTTGGAGCTTACAAAATTACCGTCCTCATCAGTTTCTACAAATTCTTTTTTAAACACTTCAAAAGCGTTATCAGATAAATTTTCTGGATCTTGTAAATCACCATTAAACAGTTTTATTTCTGCGATAGAACCTTGACCGCCTTTTAAAAACAAATTTTCATCTCCTGTACTTTCATTTCCATCAGAAACAGTAAAATCATTTGACAGAAAGTTGACCCTTTGTCCAAGAAAATTGAGGGTATATATAGTTTGAACTGGGTCTGCACCTTCAGTAAAAGGATCTCTTGTGTAGTATATAATTATGTTTGCAGAGCTAGACACCATATTTAAAAGCATCGTTGTACCTCCGCTAACATTTTGTTCTGCTTTAAAATAAAGACCTCTAAAATAGTTATTAAAATTATTTAAGTTACTTAGTTGGGGTTCTCCAGCTACGTCAATTATTTTTTCTTGCCAATACTGTTGTATGTCATCATCAAACTTAATTCTCATTGCTGGGGCTAATCTTGCAGTGACAACTTTATCGTCATCTTCTCCTTCTGTTAATACAATTTCTTGATCTATAGGAGAAAAGAGAGATTGCTGATATAATAATTGTCCCTCTAGTTGTGAATCACTAATGGTGTTTGATCCAGTCGATTGATTAGCGTAGTATCTTTGAGGACTATCAATTTCAGAATCATTAGGGTCAAAATCTCTTAAAAAATAGTTGCTTTCATAAATAGAAAAATCAAAAGATCCATTATTAAAAATAGAGTCTAATACATATTCTGTACTCCCATCAGAATTAATAGCAGTAGCAGTGCTAAAATAAGGAATTGTAAGAACTACAGAATCTATAACTGCATTTGTACCAAAATCTGGATCTGTTATTGTACCACGTATTTGTGACACAAAACTTGAAGTAGTGCGACCATAATTCGAACTAGGATCTGTGTATACACCTAAATAATTTAGAGGTAACGAATTAGTTTGAACAGGATCTAATTCTTTTGTGTAGGCTATAACATCAAATAATCTTGAATCTGTACTAAAATGCGTAGCATTATCATTATTGATAATATCTGAGTCAATATTGGCAAAATCTTTATCACAAGCAATGCATGAAACTAGTATAACTGCTAGTATTGCTATATGTTTAAGGGCAATTTTTCTATTTTTCATAAACGTAATTACTAATCTAAAACTTTAGTAGTGTAAAATTCGGTGAAGTGTTCTGCGAAATCCTCTATTGGAAAATAGTCTAATACAGGTTTTTCAGAGTTATCTAAATAATCACTTAATTCTTTAGGTAATTCATTTGATCCTTTAATAAGAGCGTCAGAGTTGTCAATCGCAATTTTCATAAGGTTATTATACGTAGGTTTTTCTAAACCTTTTATAGCGTTCTCATCGATATTATCAAATTTCACTTTATTGATCATGTTCTTATCTAACGAACCTTCAAAGGTTTGATTGTATACAGAAGTCACAATTTTACTTTCGTTAAATAATGGCTCATTCTTATAAAACTCCTTTAAGTAAAGTGGTAATAGAGAAGCTAGCCATCCATTAACGTGAATAATGTCTGGAGACCAGTTTAATTTTTTTACTGTTTCAATAACACCTTTTGCAAAGAAGATTGCACGTTCATCATTATCATCAAATAGCTTTCCATCTTCGTCAGTTAATGTTGCTTTTCTTTTAAAATACTCTTCGTTATCTATAAAGTATACTTGTATTCTTTCTTTTGGTATAGAGGCTACTTTGATAATCAATGGCATATCTAAGTCATTGATAACTAAATTAATTCCAGATAATCGTATCACTTCATGAAGTTGATGTCTCCTTTCGTTTATGTTACCATAACGTGGCATAAATATTCGTATTTGACCTCCTTGTTTGTTTACCATTTTAGGAGCTTCAAATGACATTGAAGAAATCTCAGTTTCTGGTAAATATGGTACAACCTCAGATGACACATACAATATTCTCTTATCTTTCATAAATCTTTCGTTTTGTAATTAAAAGTAAAAAACATGCAAAATTACAAAAATTTATGCAGATTGTCAGTAAAATATTAAGTTTGCATGCTGTTAAACTTTTGTTAGTGTATGAAAATTTTTAAAAATAAAACAGACTTAATCGCATGTATCGATATACTAAAGTCTGAGAAGAAAACACTTGGTTTTGTGCCTACTATGGGAGCGTTGCATGAAGGTCATGGATCTTTAATACGTAAAGGTTTGAGTGAAAATAATTATATAGTAGTCAGTATTTTTGTTAACCCTACTCAATTTGATAACCAAGAAGATTTAATTAAATATCCCCGAACTCTACATAACGATGTTGAGTTGTTGAAGACGATTTCCGAAGAAAAAATAATTGTGTACGCTCCAACAGTGATTGATATTTATGGTGATCATGCAGTGTCTACCTCTTTTTCTTATGACGGTTTAGAACATGAAATGGAAGGTCGTTTTAGAGATGGTCATTTTGATGGAGTAGGAACTATAGTGAAACGACTTTTTGAAATTGTAAGGCCTGATAAAGCTTATTTTGGCGAAAAGGATTTTCAACAACTTATGATTGTTAAGAAGTTGGTTGATAAATATGATATACCGGTAAAAGTTGTTGGTTGTAAAATACATAGAGCTAAAGATGGTTTAGCAATGAGCTCTCGTAACTCAAGACTAAATCTTGAACATCGAGAAGCTGCTCCGTTCATATTTAAGATCTTAAATGCTGCAAAAGAAAAATTTGGCACGAAAAGTGCCACTAAAGTGTCTAAGTGGGTTACTAAAAAATTTGAGAAACATGACTTGTTAGAATTGGAGTATTTTATAATTGCAGATGTAAATACCCTAAAAACAGTTAAAAGAAAGTCAAACGAAAAGTCATATAGAGCATTTATTGCAGTGTATGCAGATGATATTAGACTTATAGATAATATCGCACTAAATTAATTATCTTTGCCTCATGCAAATTCAAGTAGTAAAATCGAAAATTCACCGCGTAAAAGTTACGGGTGCTGAGCTTAATTATATTGGTAGTATTACTATTGATGAAGATTTAATGGAAGCAGCAAATATTATTCAAGGTGAGAAAGTTCAAATTGTTAATAATGACAATGGAGAACGATTAGAAACGTATTGTATTCCTGGACCAAGAAATAGTGGTGAAATCACTTTAAATGGAGCTGCTGCGAGAAAAGTAGCGGTTGGTGATACACTCATTTTAATTACTTATGCGTTTATGGATATTGAAGATGCTAAAGTGTTTAAACCTTCTTTAGTATTTCCAAATGAAGCAAATAATCTCTTAAAATAGGCTTTGAGTCCTCAGCTTAAAAAACGTCTAAGGTTAATAATTCCGCTAGCTTTAGCGATTTTATTTGGTTGGTATACATTTTCTAAGTTGCCGGTTTCTACAATAATTCCATTTGTTAAATCTGCAAACTATTGGTGGATATTATTAGGTGTGTTTTTTGGCTTATTAAGTCATTTGTCTAGAGCATATCGTTGGAAATATCTTTTAGAGCCAATGGGTTATCAGATTAAATTACCTAATAGTATTATGGCTATTTTTGTAACGTATTTAGCCAATTATGGAATTCCAAGATCTGGAGAAGTTTTGAGAGCTGCTGTGCTTACAAATTATGAGAATATCCCTTTTGAAAAGAGTTTTGGAACTATAGTTGCCGAGCGAATTGCAGATCTAATAGTTATGCTAGGTATTATTGCGGTTACATTGGTTTTAGAATTTGATTTTATTGTGGAATTACTTCAAAAATCGTTTCAACCTAAAAAATTAATTTTATTAGCTGCTTTTGGACTTCTTTTAATTGCAATAGTAGCTTTATTTATAAGAAGAAGTCAGTCTGTATTTGCGTTAAAGGTTAAAAAATTCTTTACAGGATTAATAGAAGGTATGTTGAGTATTTTTAATATGAAACATAAATGGGCTTTTATAGCTCACACTTTGTTTATTTGGGGAATGTACATTTTGATGTTTTATGTAACAACCTTTGCACTTCCAGATTTAAACGCAGTAAGTATTGGTGCGATTTTAGTCGCTTTTATCTCCGCAAGTTTTACAATAGCAGCAACGAACGGAGGGATTTTTGTTTACCCAGTTGCAGTTATGGCAGCATTTACAGTATTTGGCATTGCTAAAGATCCAAGTTTTGCTTTTGGCTGGATCATGTGGTCGTCTCAAACTATTATGATTATTATCGCTGGTAGTTTGTCGTTTATATACCTGCCAATCTACAATAGAATTAAATAATTTTTTACCTTGCTTCATTATTAAGCTTTTCTTGTTATGAATAAAATAATAGTATTAATTTGTTTTGGATTCTTTTCTCAAATAATGATTTCTCAAGTCATCTATGAAAACATTGAATCCTCTAAACTTGGAGATTCAAGAGAGATAAAAATTCAGTTACCAAGAAATTACGATCCTGAAGGTGATATTCTTTACCCACTAGTAGTTGTGCTAGATGGTGATTATTTGTTTGAACCTATGAGTGGTAATGCTGATTATCATTCCTATTGGGGAGATATGCCAAAGTCTATTGTGGTAGGGATTAACCAAGTTAATAAGAGAAATGCTGATTTGTCATATAGCGATACAACATATTTTCCGTCAGATGAAGGTGGTTCTCAGTTTTTTGAGTTTATAGGTATGGAGTTAATACCATATTTAAATGATAATTATTTGACTTCAGATTTTAGAATTGTAGTTGGACATGATCAAAGTGCAAATTTTATTAATTATTGGTTATTTAAGGATAAGCCTTTGTTTAGAGGTTATATTGCTTTTAGTCCAGATTTATCTCCAGAAATGGTGAGCCGTTTGCAAGAAAAGCTGTCTATTACTAAAGAGGATACATTCTATTATTTAGCTACTGCAGATAATGATGTTAAAGAATTACGAGAAGCTATTTTGGCTTGTAAAACTGCCTTGAGCACAATTGAAAATCCAAAATTACACTATAGATTTGATGATTTTACAGATGCCGACCACTATTCACTGGTAGGTCTTGGTATTCCGAAAGCAATTAATGAGATTTTTGGTTTGTTTAAGCCTATTAATAAACAAGAATATACAGAGAAAGTCCTCACTTACGAAGAAGGACCTTATGCGTATTTAATGAAAAAATATGAAGATATAGAGTTCTTCTATGGGTTTGAAAAGAAAGTAGTTGAAAATGATCTTAGAGCTATATTAGCAGCAGCGAAGAAAAAGGACGACATTGAGTCTATGAAAAGCTTATCTAAACTCGCTAAAAAAGAATATCCAGAATCTATGATAAGTGCCTATTATTCAGGTTTATATCAAGAAATGGATGGTAATGACCGACGTGCTTTAATAGAGTATCAATCTGGTTTACTGTTGGAAGAATCTGAGTTTATAAATAAAGACATGTTATTAGATAAAATTTATGATCTTCAAGAATAACAGATTATTATTTTATGTAGTTCATCGAATAAATTAGTATTTCAGCTTATTTTAGGTATATTTACAGTCCCCAAATTAAAACCTACTTAAGATGAAGAAAACCTACCTTTTTATCTTCTCGTTACTATTTTGTGTATTATCCCATGCGCAAGTCACTTCTGAGAAATTTGAATCTCGAAAGTTAAATTCTACGAGAGATTTAAAAATTAAACTTCCTAATAACTATGATCCAGAATCAGATTTAAAACATCCTGTAATTATAGTCTTTGATGCAGAATATTTATTTGATCCTGTATCAGGTCAAGTGAGTTATCAAACTTATTTTGATGAAATGCCAGAATCAATAATTGTAGGTATTGTTCAAGGTAAAGAGCGTTTTTACGACAGTTATTTTGATGAAGTCTCAGGACTTCCATTTGAATCTGGTGATCGCTTCTACAAATTTGTAGATCAAGAATTAATCCCGTACATAGATTCTAAATACAACACCAGTAACTTCAAAGTGGCAGTTGGTCATGATTTGATGGGTAACTTTATAAATTCCTTTTTATTTCAAGATAGCCCAGTTTTTCAAGCCTATATTAATCTGAGTCCAGATTTTAAAGGCACAATGAGTCAAAATGTTGCAACGCGATTAGAATGGTTAGAGAATGATATATTCTATTATATGGCAACTGCTGATGAGGATATCAAACCTATTAGAGATAGAATTAGACAAACCAACGAGGACTTAAAAATACTCGATAATCAAAAGTTAACATATTACTTTGATGAATTAGTCGGTGATTCTCATTATACACTGGTAACCGGAGCTTTATCTAAAGCATTAGATAGAATTTTTGAGTTATATAAGCCTCTTGATGATAAAGAATTAAAAGAAAAGGCATTCCCGTATGAAGGAACTTTAGATGATTATATCGTAGACCGATACAAGCGTATTGATGATCTTTTCGGAATTTTTAAACCCATCTCTGAAGGAGAATTACGACAATTAATTTCCATTGCAGATCAACGAGAAGATATAGAATCAGTCTACAAAATCGGGAAATTAGCAAATAAATTAAATCCTAACTCATCATTTGGTACTTATTATATGGCACTTCATGCTGAGAAATTAGGCAAAACCAAAAAGGCGTTAAAATTATATGAGTCTGCACTAAGTTTAGATGAAGTGATTCATATTAACAAAGAATTTATAATGGCTCATTTAGAGGACTTAAAAGTCGTAGAAGATGATTCACAAACTGAAGACGAAGACGATGAGGAAAACTAAACTAAGCATATATTCGACAGACTACTTTTTTGTCTACTTATTTCAGAAAGTTAAAGGTTTTTTTGGTTCTAATTTTAGATCTAAACTTCTTGCGCTTAAAATCTTTTCAATACTAAGTTTGTTTAAAGATATCAATTTAAATATCTTAATTTAGCTGAAATTCTAACTCTTGGAAGCTCATTTCCGAAGAAAAAAGTATGGCTAAACTAAAAACAACATTTTTTTGTCAAAATTGTGGCACTCAATATTCTAAGTGGCAGGGTCAATGCACTGCTTGTAAAGAATGGAATACAATTACTGAAGAGGTCATCCAAAAACCCGAAAAAAGTGATTGGAAAACACCAGCTAATAAAACTAAGCAAACGTCAAAACCACTTCTAATTAATGAGATTGATACCTCCAGAGAAGCTAGACTAAACACTGAAGATAATGAGTTTAACAGAGTGCTTGGTGGTGGTTTAGTTCCTGGGTCCTTAACACTTTTAGGTGGAGAGCCTGGCATTGGAAAAAGTACATTACTACTTCAAATTTCATTAAAATTACCTTACAAAACATTATATGTTTCTGGAGAAGAAAGCCAGAAACAAATTAAAATGCGTGCTGAACGTATAAATCCAAGTTCAAGCAACTGTTATATTCTTACCGAGACTAAAACTCAAAATATTTTTAAGCAAATCGAAGCTTTAGAGCCAGATATTGTAGTTATAGACTCAATTCAAACACTTCATAGTGATTATATAGAGTCCTCTTCTGGTAGTATTTCTCAAGTTAAAGAATGCACAACTGAGCTTATTAAATTTGCAAAAGAAACTGCTACGCCAGTTATTTTAATAGGTCATATTACAAAAGATGGAAACATTGCTGGTCCAAAAATATTGGAGCATATGGTCGATACAGTTTTGCAATTTGAAGGTGACCGTAACCATGTGTTTAGAATTCTAAGAGCAAATAAAAACCGTTTTGGTTCTACTAACGAATTAGGAATTTATGAAATGCAAGGTTCTGGTTTGAGGGAAGTGTCTAATCCATCAGAACTATTAATCTCTCAAAAAGACGAGGACTTATCTGGTAATGCTATTGCAGCAACTTTAGAAGGTATGCGTCCGTTAATGATAGAAGTTCAAGCATTAGTGAGCACTGCAGTTTATGGAACTCCGCAGAGAAGTGCAACAGGTTTTAATGCCAAACGTCTAAATATGTTGTTAGCAGTTTTAGAGAAACGTGCAGGCTTTAGATTAGGTGCAAAGGATGTCTTTTTAAATATTACAGGAGGAATTACAGTTGATGATCCAGCAATAGATTTAGCTGTTGTTGCAGCCATATTATCCTCAAATGAAGATGAAGCTTTACAAAAAGATTTTTGCTTTGCAGCAGAAGTAGGGTTATCTGGAGAAATTAGACCCGTACAAAGAGTAGAACAGCGTATTTTGGAAGCTGAAAAACTCGGGTTTTCAACTGTTTTCGTATCTAAATACAACAAGATTTCTTTAAAAAATACAACAATCAAAATTCAATTGATATCAAAGATTGAAGATGTTGTTGATTTGATTCTCTAATTAAGTAAAAAATTAAATATTTGAAATGGAGAAATTAGTTAGGATTATAAAAATTATATGTTGTTTCTTTAGATATAAATTGAAGTTGTATAACCTTTTATTATTGTAGTAAAATGGACTATTTTGTGCATCTCAATTCTTGTAAATTTGAAGCTTAATCCAAAGCAAATTACACTTTATTATAATATGTTCACAAACAACCTAAATCTTACATGTTATTTATCGTTGATTTTAGTATTTCATTTTTGTAAAATCACCATTTAACTGATTTCTTTATCACTTTGTCTAATTTGATAATAGTGTATATAGTGGTCTACCGAACTAATGGTTAAATTTGTTTTAAATAGTTGTTCTACTAATAGTTAGTAAAATTTATTATTTAAATAGAAGTCCCTCTAAAATCTATTGTTTAAGCTTATCCAAATTTTTAATTAATTCTCTCGTTATGAAGATTAACCTGCGATTTTTACTTTTACTTATCACATTTTTGTGCGTTCAATATACTATGTCAGCTCAAGATACAGATGGCGACACTTTTTTGGATAGTATAGATCAAGATTCAGATAACGATGGTATCCTCGATAATGATGAAAAAGGTAATTCTACGGTTACTACCAATGAATGTGGTAGTGAACAAGATTTTAATTTTAATAGTTTACCTACTGAAATTTTTGGTGATAATAATATAAATACTCTTTTAGATGGAGAAATATTTAGATTTACTAACGTTGGACCCGGAATAGACGCTCTTTTAACAATAAACGCGAGGGTAGGTGCTACTTGTGATTTATTAGATGATAATAATTCTGGACAGGTAGAATATCTCAAACCGGGTGTAAGATCTGGCAGTTTAACTGCAGGTCAAGAAGGTTATATCGAATACAACCTTCAATTCGTTGCAGCTGGAACTGCAACATCAGTAGTTATACCTGAATTTTTCATGAATCTCAACGATATTGACGGAGACAACCATAAAGGAGAACGTATTAAAATACCTACACCTTATAGCTATGTCATTGATAATCCTACAGATGTGACTATTACGCAAGAGGGTAACTTTATGATTGCAACCTCAGGCACTACTAACTATCAAGGTACATCAAACGCATTTTCTACGATTAATGTTAAAGCACGTTATTTTAATAGGTCTAGTTTAACATTTCAAATGGGGATACTTGCGAGAACAAATATTAGTGATGTTGTAAGATATTTTAGTTTAGAGTTTTCTTGCGTCAATAATTTTTCAGATCCTCAAATAACTTTTAGTGATGCAGATAATGATGGTATTCCAAATTACAAGGATATAGATAGTGATAATGACGGTATTCCAGATAATGTAGAAGCTCAATCAACATTAGGCTATATTCAACCTTCAGGCAGTGTAAATGGTTCAGGTATTGTAGTCAACTACCCAACAGGACTAATTCCCCAAGATACAGATGGCGATGGAATTCCAGATTATCTTGATCTGGATTCAGATAATGATGGAACCCCAGATATTGAAGAAAATGGAATGGCTAATGCGGTTTCGGGCAATGATGCTGATAGTGATGGTTTAGATGATAATTTTGAAACTACAGGAATTAATGATGGTCTTGTATTTGATGTCAATGAAGATATAAGTGATCCTACAAACCTGTCTATTTTGCCAGATTTAGATAATGATCGATTTAGTGGTGGTGATTTGGACTACAGGGATGTATTTGATTCAAATCCTCCTTCATCTGCTGCCCTAAGTTTTGACGGAATAGACGATCATGTAACAGGTATTGGTTTTGTTGATGGTTTAGATCAAGTATGTGTTATGGCATGGGTAAAAATTGACAATGCTGCAACTGGAACAATGACTATTGTCGGAGAGGACGTTAGTTGTAGACTGTTTGTTGAGAATGGAAATACTATTGGTTTTTTAACAAAAACAGTAGGTAATCCCTCACGTTCAATTATAAGTTCGGCAATTAATACTGAGGAATGGCATCACGTAACAGGAGTATTTAGTTCAATTACAGGTCGCAATGAATTATATATTGACGGTGAACTCGTTGGTTTCAATCCAGGAACTTCAGCTACTATTGGCTCAACTATTGAAGTTACATCAGATAGTAACGGAGCTTTTGAGATAGGCAGGCGCTCAAGTAACTTTAGTAACAAAGAGTACTTTAATGGAGAGATAGATGAAGTAAGAGTTTTCAATAAAGCCTTATCTGCTAGTCAGATTCAGCAAATGGTTTTTCAAGAGATTTCCAATTCTGGAAATGTAAGAGGTGTTTTAATTGATAAAGATGTTATTGATTATTCTAATTCTAATAATGTTTTGTGGTCTAGTCTTTTGGCATACTATCCTATGTCTGACATAAGAGGAGGTGATTTAATTGATTTTTCTCAATACAATAGAGTTTTTAAACTTAGAAATATCACATCCATCGAAGTCCAAACCGCACCAATGCCTTTTCAAACAAGTGCAGATGGAGATTGGAGTGCTCAAAACACGTGGTTACATGGCGACGTTTGGGACATTGAAAATGCACTAACGAATAAAGAATGGAGTATTGTTCAAATTAAGAATGACGTAACCTCTACAAATTCACATACCAACTTAGGATTATTTATTGATCTAAATGAGAAACTGACAATAAATGGAGATCACAAAGTCGATAACTCATGGTATTTTGAACTTAACGGCACTCTAGATTTACAAAACGACTCACAATTAATACAACGAGAAAATAGTGATTTAGTAACTAGTTCATTGGGGAAAATATTAAGAAGACAAGAAGGAACGTCAAGCGTCTATTGGTATAATTATTGGGGATCTCCAGTTGGAATACTCAGTGCATCAGCCTTTTATAATAATAATACAAATTCAAACAATACGAATAATACGAATTATCAACTAAGCATGCTTAAAAAGGGTGACGGAACAAATGTTCAGTTTACTACTGCAAATGATCAAGTTGATAGACTAAGCACGAGATGGATGTATGTTTACCAAAATGGTGTTACATATCTTGATTATGCTGCAATAAACCAAAATACTAATCTACAGCCAGGCGTCGGTTATACTCAAAAAGGAACTGGAAATCCCGGTACTGAGCAACAATATATTTTTGAAGGAAAACCAAATAATGGAACTATTTTGGTTGCTGTTAATGATGCTGGAGGGACTGGGTCAGTACCTTCAGTTAGTAGAACAGACTACTTGTTAGGGAATCCTTATCCTTCTGCTCTCAGCGTATCTCAGTTTATTGACGATAATATTGGAGTATTGGGAGGTGGTGGAGCTATACAATTATGGCAGCAATGGAGTGGTAATTCTCATTTTGTAAATGAATATAACGGTGGTTACGCCACAGTAAATAAATTAGCATCAGTTCAGGCTGCACAGTTTGTGGGTCTTTCTGGTGGATCAAGTGGTGGCCCAGATGCACTATCTACAGTACCAACGCTGTTTTTGCCAGTTGGTCAAGGTTTCACTGCTGAAATAATTGGTAACAATAGTAACATTATATTTAGTAATAGGCAACGTGCATTTATAAAGGAAGCAGATTATAATAATACTCAAGATGATGGGTCTGTATTTTTTAGATCTAGTGAGACTTCTGAAAATGAGTCGGATTCTGAAGAAAATAGCTTCCAAAAAATTCGATTAGAGTTTAATTCTGTTGACGGTCCAGATGCTAGACGCGAGGTTGTACTCGGTTTTAGTAATAGCACTACAGACGGTTTTGATTATGGTTATGATGCCAAAATACAATCTGAAAGTATTGACGATATGGGTCTTCTTCTAGAAGATCAATTAATGCTCATTCAAGCTTATGCTGAAATCACAGATGATAAAGTTTTACCATTATCCATAATAACATCTGGAGCTTATAACTATGAAATTAAAATTACAAACCTTGTTAATTTTGATGATGATCAAGAAATATATTTAAAAGATAATTTTACCGGAGTTGTTTTTGATTTGAGAAACAATCAGGCGTATGAATTTTCTTCGGAAACAGGAACATTCAACACGAGGTTTGAAATTGTTTTTGAACCAGGAGAAGCATTAACTACGGTAGATGAAGATTATCAATATAACTTGATTTACTTTAATACAGATTCTAGTAAATTGTTTGTAAAAGGTCTTCGAAAAGATGTCAATAACGTACAGATTATAAATATGTTAGGTCAAACTGTTCAAGAATTTACAGATGTAAATTATCAAGATTTGAATGATGGGTTACAACTCTCTAAATTGACTACAGGGGCTTATGTTGCTTACTTCAAAACCGAAAATGGCGTAAAAACCAAAAAGATTTTAGCACAATAATTTCTATATGTGTATACTTGAAAAGAAAGCCTATTCTGTAAAACAGAATAGGCTTTCTTTTTGAAATACATTTTATTAGCTTCGTATTATGAAGAGATTTTTATTAATTGCAATATTCCTAATATCAACAATCATTTATGCTGAAAATTCCACGAGAGCATTAAACCCATCCGATCAATACGAAGAAGCAACAATCCATTTCCACGATGGCACTTCAATAAAAGGTTATGGTAAAATAACATCAAATTATTCTATAAAATTTAAGACAGAGAAAGGTAGTAAACCAGATATTTGGACAGAATTAATGTTAAAAGGAATAACTTTACATGAGGATAATTTGGATATACTTTTTTTATACGTTAAGGTTAATCGTAGAAAAACAATTAGGTTATTAGAGGTCATTGAATTGGGTGAAATATCAATTTTTGCAGAGGTTAGCACTAACGTGTTGCCATTTACTGTGTTTTTTAATGTTGGAGGTTCTGGATCGTTTCCATCTAATAATTTAGGGTTATCAACTAGTTATAATAATGATGTCGATTTTGATTTAAATGTAAAAAAAGAAAACCAGGAGGCCATTAATTTTACTACTGTATTTAAGTTTAGAAAAACTGCATCAATATTTTTTGAAAACTGTCCTCAAATAGTAGATAAACTTAAAGACAAAACATACAAAAGAGTAGATGTTTTAGAAATGGTCTACTACTACAATGACTATTGTGCAGCTCTTGATTAACTATTTTTTATATAGATATAATTGTGACTTTTTAGACTATTATGTGTCTTATTTATAGAACACTTAATGCAACACCTAAAATGAAAAACACGAAAAGAATATTGGTATTAGTAACATTACTAATTTTATTTAGAATCGTATTTTTTTAAAGGATTAAGTTGTTTTGACATTGTAGTTAGTTTGCTCAAAAAAATAAGCACAATTTACTTGTTGTAGCTATTGTTTTTTGTCCCTAATAGATTAGATGATTACTGTTATTGTTGTTGTAAAATACCAACAATTTTAGTTTTTAAAAACACCAAAAATTCTAGTATTCCTTTTTTAACCAATCCACTACCAAAATTTTATTAAAATTCCTTAATTTCGCGACTCGATAAGCATATTGATATTATGAGCGCTAAATTTCCTGAATATAAAGGACTTGACTTGCCAAAAGTAGCAGAAGACATTCTCAGCTATTGGCAAGAAAACAACATCTTTGAAAAAAGTATTTCAACAAGAGAAGGTAACGAGCCTTATGTGTTTTTTGAAGGGCCACCTTCTGCAAATGGATTGCCTGGTGTGCACCACGTTTTAGCGCGCGCTATTAAAGATATTTTTCCACGTTATAAAACCATGAAAGGTTTCCAAGTAAAGCGCAAAGCTGGTTGGGATACACATGGACTACCAATTGAACTTGGTGTAGAAAAAGAATTAGGAATCACTAAAGAAGATATTGGTAAAACTATATCTGTAGAAGATTATAACGCAGCTTGTCGTAAAGCTGTCATGCGTTATACTGATGTTTGGAATGACCTCACACAAAAAATGGGTTATTGGGTGAATATGGATGATCCATATGTTACTTACGATCCTAAATACATGGAAACTGTTTGGTGGCTGCTCAAAGAAATTTATAGTAAAAAACTGATGTATAAGGGCTACACGATTCAGCCTTATTCACCAAAAGCAGGCACAGGATTAAGTTCCCACGAGGTTAATCAACCAGGTGCATATAAAGATGTAACCGATACTACAATTGTTGCCCAGTTTAAAGCAAATGCAGATTCATTACCAGATTTTTTACAAAACGAAGGTGATATCTATTTTTTAGCTTGGACGACAACCCCTTGGACCTTACCGAGTAATACAGCTTTGACAGTTGGGCCAAAAATTGATTACGTTTTAGTTGAAACGTATAATCAATACACATTCAAACCGATGAATGTAGTTGTGGCAAAAAAATTAGTCAATTATCAGTTCTCCGGAAAGTTTAAGTTGGTAGAAGATAAAGCAGGTTTATTAGAGTATAAGTCTGGCGACAAGAAAATTCCATATTACATTGTTAAAGAATTTGTAGGTAAAGATTTAGTAGGCATCACTTACGAACAATTGTTGCCTTATGCACTTCCTAATGATAATCCTGAAAACGCATTCAGAATTATTACTGGAGATTTCGTTACTACAGAGGATGGTACAGGAATAGTGCACACATCACCAACATTTGGAGCAGACGATGCCATCGTTGCAAAACAGGCAACACCAGAAATCCCCCCACTTTTAGTTAAAGATAATAATGACAATTTAGTACCTCTTGTAGATTTGCAAGGTCGTTTTAGACCAGAGATGGGAGAATTTGCAGGCAAGTATGTTAAGAATGAATATTATAATGATGGTGAAGCGCCAGAACGTTCTATTGATGTTGAGCTTGCGATTAAATTAAAAGAAGAAAACAAAGCCTTTAAGGTTGAAAAATATAAGCATAATTATCCGCATTGTTGGAGAACGGATAAGCCAATATTGTATTATCCGTTAGATTCTTGGTTTATTAAAATCACAGATGTTAAAGGTCGTATGCATGAATTAAATACGACGATTAATTGGAAACCAGAATCTACTGGTACTGGTCGTTTTGGTAATTGGCTAGCAAATGCAAATGATTGGAATTTATCAAGATCTCGTTATTGGGGAATCCCATTACCAATCTGGAGAACAGAAGATGGAACAGAAGAAATTTGCATCGGTTCTGTAGGTGAATTAAAATCGGAGATGGCTAAAGCAGTGTCTACTGGAGTGCTAGCTAAGGATATCTTTGACGATTTTGAAGTGGGCAACTTTTCCGAAGAAAACTACGCGAAAATAGATTTACATAAAAATATCGTTGATGAGATTGTATTAGTGTCACCAAAAGGACAACCAATGCAGCGCGAAAGCGATTTGATTGATGTGTGGTTTGATTCTGGTTCTATGCCTTATGCACAATGGCATTATCCTTTTGAAAACAAGGAGTTAATTGACGATAACAAATCATTTCCTGCAGATTTTATTGCTGAAGGTGTTGATCAAACCCGTGGATGGTTTTATACGCTTCATGCGATTGCAACTATGGTGTTTGATTCTGTAGCCTATAAAAATGTGGTTTCTAATGGGTTAGTTTTAGATAAAAATGGACAAAAAATGTCTAAACGTCTCGGTAATGCAACAGATCCATTTACAACTTTGGATACTTATGGTGCAGATGCAACGCGTTGGTACATGATTATGAATGCGAATCCATGGGATAACTTAAAGTTTGATCTCGAAGGTATTGAAGAGGTAAAGCGTAAGTTCTTCGGAACATTATATAACACTTACTCATTTTTTACGTTGTACACCAATTTGGATAAATTCACATATAGTGAAGCAGAAATTCCTTTAGCGGAACGACCAGAAATTGATCGTTGGGTGTTGTCAGAATTACACACGTTAATTCAAAAAGTAGACGATTATTACGCAGAATACGAGCCAACAAAAGCTGCTCGAGCCATTTCAGGGTTTACTCAAGATTATTTAAGTAACTGGTACGTGCGTTTAAGTAGAAGACGTTTTTGGAAGGGTGAGTATGAAAGTGATAAAATATCTGCATATCAAACATTATATACTTGTATGGAAACGATTGCGAAGTTAGGAGCGCCTATTGCACCTTTCTTTATGGATCGGTTGTATATGGACTTAAATTGTGTTACAAATAAAGAGAAGTTTGAAAGTGTGCATTTAGCAGATTTTCCAAAATCTGATGCTTCTTTTATAGATAAGACTTTAGAACGTAAAATGGAGAGTGCTCAAACAATTTCTTCGTTAGTATTATCGTTAAGAGCTAAGGAGAAGATAAAAGTACGCCAGCCATTGCAAAAAATCATGATTCCTATTGATTCAAAAGAACAAAAGGACGAGATTATGGCAGTTGCAGAGTTGATTAAGTCTGAGGTTAATGTGAAATCAGTTGAGGTTTTAGAAGATGCAAGTGATATTTTGGTAAAACAAATTAAGCCTAATTTTAAAGTATTAGGACCACGTTTTGGACAAGATATGAAAGCTATTGCACAGCTAATTAATGGCTTTGGAGCAGAAGATATTAAAAAAATCGAGCAAAACGGTAATTTAGATGCTGAAGTTAACGGGAAAAGTATTACTTTAGAACAGTCGGATGTAGAGATTACATCGAAAGATATTGAAGGTTGGCTCGTAGCAAGTTCTGGAGCATTAACGGTAGCTTTAGATGTGACCTTAACAGAAGAACTAAAGAAAGAAGGAATTGCAAGAGAGCTCGTAAACAGAATACAAAATTTGCGAAAAGACTCTGGATTTGAATTGACAGATAGAATTAGTGTTCAGTTTCAAAAAGATATGCATATTGAAATTGCAATAGCGTCAAATTTAGAATACATAAAAACAGAAACTCTAACAAATACGTTAGACATTGTAGAACAATTAGATAGTGGTATAGAAATTGCTTTTGATGATGTTAATACCAAACTATTTATTCAAAAATTATAAGAGATGGCAAACAATAATACAGTAAGATACGCAGATAAAGATTTAGAAGAATTTAAAGTTCTTATTCTAGAAAAAATAGAAAAAGCGCAACATGATTTAGACTTAATTAAAAGTGCTTATATGAATGATGGTAATAACGGTACAGATGATACCTCTCCAACATTCAAAGCTTTTGATGAAGGTAGCTCTGTAATGAGTAAGGAGTCTAATTCACAATTAGCAATTAGACAAGAGAAATTTATTAGAGACCTCAAAAATGCTTTGATTCGTATTGAGAATAAGAGTTATGGTGTTTGCAGAGTTACTGGTAAACTTATCAATAAAAAACGTTTAGAATTAGTGCCTCATGCAACATTGAGTATTGAAGCTAAAAATATGCAATCGTAATAGATAACGCTTAAATGTTTTAAAACGTCTTACTTTATGGTAAGACGTTTTATATTTTTAAGGTTTTGTTTTCTGCGGAAGCACTTAAAATAATTGACTTATTTTTACAAGAATTAAAATCAGGTTATGTCATTAAAAAAAGCCACAATTCTAATTGTAGTGATTTTACTTATTGATCAAATAAGTAAATTTTATATAAAAACTCATTTTGCCCTTAACGAAAAATTAGAAATCTTTAGTTGGTTTCAAATTGCCTTTATTGAAAATGAAGGCATGGCTTGGGGAACAAAAATTAGCGATTTTGCACCTTCTATTTCAGATAGAACAGCGAAAGTTAGCTTGACAATTTTTAGAATTATTGCAGTATGCGGTATTTGCTATTGGTTAGTAAAATCTATTGCAGATAAAAGCTCTAGAACTTTAATTTTTGCAATCTCTTTAATCTTAGCGGGTGCTTTAGGTAACATTATAGATTCTGTTTTCTACGGAATAATCTTTGATTCAAGCTTAGGTCAAGTCGCAACATTTTTGCCAGAACAGGGATATGATGCTATATTTCATGGTAAAGTAGTAGACATGCTTCACTTCCCATTGTGGAGTGGTGTATTACCAGAATGGATTCCTTATTATGGAGGAACTTATTTTACGTTTTTTGATCCTGTATTTAACATAGCAGATATGGCAATAAGTACAGGTATTGGGATTTTGATATTTTTTAATAAACGAGCGTTTAAAGAATCTAAGTTAAACGTACAAAAAACCTTAAGTACTGATTAAAACTTGTAAATAGAATCAGGAATCACTAAATAATCTAAAGCTATATCACTTATTAAGGTGTCAGATATTTTTTCTTCTGGAGCAAAGAATGATAGACCAACTTTAATGGTTTCTGGTTTACAATTAGCCAAGAATTTATCATAAAACCCTTTGCCATATCCAACGCGTTGTCCTTTTTTATCACAAGCCAATAAAGGAATAAATACGACATCAATTTGTGCAGGAGAAATTGGTATTCCATTTATTGGTTCTGGAATATTCCATTCGTTTTTTTTAATTCTTGTGCTGTCGGTAAGTAAAAAATGGGACATCTTACGAGTAGAGAAATCACTTTTTGAAATGACAATATGTTTGTCTTTTCCGGAGAGAATATTTAAAATATAATCGGTATTAACTTCTTTGTGTTCAACTATGGATAAGAAAACGTGATAAAATTCATAATTCCAGATAGGAAGTGCAAGTAGTTGATTAGCAATTTTTAAACTGTAATCTTCTATCTGTTCTTCGGAAAGTTCTTTCCGAAGCAACTTATAAGTTTTCCGTAATTCATTTTTTGTCATCTTCTAATCCTATTGAAATATGAAAAATAGCATCTCCTTGATAAATAATTGGTGATTCGTTGACATTAAAAACATAACCAGCGTTAGGTGCTTTTACAAAATGATTAAAACTACCGTAAGGGTCAGTAATATTGCCTAACACATCATCTTTTTCTACATAAGAATTTATAGCAACTGTTGGTTTAAACATACCAGAAAACTTAGCTCTTAACCATTTGCTGTCTTCAATAATTATCGCTTCCTTTTTAGGTTTAGATACTTTAAATTTTGAATTTAACATCCCGAAGTGGTGCAAAACTCGTTTAGCACCATTTACTCCTGTGTTTGTTATGGTGTCATGAATATTAAATGACTTTCCACCTTCAAACAATAACATAGGTACACCAGCTTTACTGCAGGCATTTCTAAATGATTTATTTAAGTTTTGAGAGTAATAAATAAAAGGAGCACCAAAGACATGTGCTACTTCAATAAGTCTTGGGTCATCTCTCACTATGCGAATCTGGGCTGCGTTAAACCGATCTGCGCCACCAGTATGAAAGTCCATTGCAAAATCAACATGCGGTACAATCTCTTTCATTACGAAATTGGCGACTCTACTTGCCAGAGAACCGTTAGCACTTCCGGGAAATACGCGATTAAGATCTCGACCATCAGGAAATAAACGATCCATATTTAAAAATCCAAAGACGTTAATCACTGGGACACAAATAATAGTTCCTGTTTTAGGTTTATTTATACCTTTTGCAATAATCTGTCTTACAATTTCAACACCATTAATTTCATCACCATGAATCCCTGCAGTTATTAAAATGATAGGTCCGGGTTTTCTAGAACGCTCAATAATTATTGGCACATCAAGTGTATTACGAGTATGTAATTTTGCGACTTCAAAAGTAACTGTAGCGCTTTTTCCTAACGCAATCTCTTCTCCTAAAATTTTTAAAATATCTTTTTTACTCATTACAAGCTTTTTAAGTGCAACAATTTGCAGTTAAATTATTATTGTTTTTTAGTGTTACGTTCAATAAATGTGATAATTGCTTTCGCTATATTTTTTCCGGTAGCACCTTCTATACCCTCTAAGCCAGGGGTAGAATTAACTTCTAGTAATAAAGGTCCTCTAGCCGATTGTAACATGTCAACACCACAAACAGGAAGTTTAAGAGCTTTAGATGCATTCATGGCTAGCTTAAGTTCATCTTCATCTAATTTTATAATATTTGCACTTCCACCACGGTGAAGGTTAGATCTGAACTCACCTTCTTTTCCTTGGCGTTTTATGGCGCCAACTACTTGTCCATCAACAACTAAAGCTCTAATGTCTGCGCCTTTAGCTTCTTTAATAAATTCTTGTACAATTACTCTAGCTTGTAAACCATTAAAGGCTTCAAGAACAGATTCTGCAGCATTTTTACTTTCGGCTAAAACGACACCTAACCCTTGAGTACCTTCAAGAAGTTTTATAATTACAGGAGTACCTCCTACATGCTCAATGACTTCTTCAACATCACGTGAATAATTAGTGAATACTGTTTTAGGCATTCCAATTCCTGCTTTGCTAAGGCGTTGTAAACTTCTCAATTTATCTCTTGAGCGTTGAATAGCATCAGAGGTAGAGATAGTGAAAACACCCATTTCTTCAAATTGCCTAACAACAGCACATCCATAAAACGTAACTGATGAGCCAATTCTAGGTATTATAGCATCTACATAATCGAGATAGCGGTCTTTATAAAAAATAGTTGGTTTTTCTTTTTCTATGATAATATCACATTTTAGTGGGTCAATGATTTCTACTTCATGCCCTCTAGATTCTGCCTCTTTTATAAGACGATCTGTGGAGTATAAATTTGCGTTTCTGGATAAGATTACTATGTTCATGAATTGGAATTATTAAAGGATGTATTTTCTCGATTGACATCAACCAAAAATTTCTTACTTAGAAATTGTCGTCCTATTAAAACGGGGAATTTCATATCATCTCTAGTGCTTAAAGTTAAGTTAATCTTGTATGTTTTACCAAAGAATATAACCTCAGATTTAATTTTATAACGGTTTTCTTTAAATCCGTTACTACTTTTGACGTCCGTATTGGTGTAACTGTCAAAAATGATGTTTTCACTTTTGAAATTGGGATGCCCTTTACTTTCAAAAGTGCAAATTAATTTACCGTCTTGTTCTAAAATTTTAGAGCAGTGTATTGCAGAGGTATAAGCACCAGTATCTATTTTAACATCTACGTGTTTTAAATTGAGTTTTGGGAAATCGATTTTGTCTATTCTACCAATTACTTTTTTGGTCATTTTTCTATTTTAAAGGAGGCGAAAGGTAAATAATAAGTGTAATGAAAAAATGAATTTCGATTTAATTTTTAACACATTAAAAATGGCGTTTACATAGTAAATCTTAACTTTGATGAAAATGGAAAAACCTACACTAGACTTACAACTTAAAACCTTGCCAACAGAGCCAGGTGTCTATCAATATTTCGATATTGATGATAAGTTAATCTATGTAGGAAAAGCAAAAAATATAAAGAAACGAGTGAGCTCGTATTTTACTAAAACTCATGAAAATGGAAAGACAAGAGTACTCGTTAAAAAAATTGCTAGTGTAAAACATATCGTTGTAGAGACTGAGACAGATGCGCTTTTGCTCGAAAATAATCTAATCAAAAAATATAAACCAAGGTATAATGTTTTACTTAAAGATGATAAGACATATCCTTGGATTTGTATAAAAAACGAACGTTTCCCGAGAGTGTTTCCAACACGACGTGTTTTTAAAGATGGCTCGGAGTATTTTGGACCATATACGAGCATGAAAACGGTAAGAACCTTGTTGGATTTAATTAAAGGATTGTATAGTTTACGAACTTGTAATTATAATCTTTCTAAAGATAAAGTAGACGCCGGAAAATACAAGGTTTGCCTAGAGTATCATTTGGGTAATTGCAAAGGGCCTTGCGATGATTTGCAAAGTGAAGAAGAGTACAACAAACATATTATTGCGATTAGAGCTATTATAAAAGGGAATTTCAAAGACTCATTATCTGATTTTAAATCTCAAATGAAACAGTACGCTGCAGACATGCAGTTTGAGGATGCACAGCGTATCAAGGAAAAAATCGATGTATTAGAAAAATACCAATCTAAGTCTACGATTGTAAATCCTAAAATTAGTAATGTAGATGTGTTCAGTATTATGAGTGATGAAGGCTATGCCTATATCAACTTTTTACAATTGTCTTACGGGAGCATCATCAGGTCGCACACTTTGGAGATTAAAAAGAAATTAGATGAAACCGATTTACAATTATTAGAATTGGCAATAACCGAAATAAGACAGCGTTTTAATTCTACATCTAAGGAGATTTATGCACCTTTTCCTATGAAACTTGGACAAGATATTATGGTCACTGTTCCAAAACTAGGAGACAAAAAGAAGATTTTAGATTTATCTCTTCGGAATGCTAAATACTACCGTATGGAGCGTTTCAAACAAGTAAAAATCGTTGATCCAGATCGTCATGCTAATCGTATAATGGCACAAATGAAAGTAGATTTAGGTTTATCTGAAGAGCCTCGCCATATAGAATGTTTTGATAATTCAAACATACAAGGAACAAATCCTGTGGCTGCTTGTGTTGTTTTTAAAGATGGGAAACCAAGTAAACGAGATTACCGTCATTTTAATATCAAAACGGTTGTTGGTCCTGATGATTTTGCATCCATGGAGGAAGTCGTTTATCGTCGTTACAAAAGATTATTAGATGAAGGAGAGCCATTACCACAACTTATAATTATCGATGGAGGTAAAGGTCAATTATCATCATCTTTAAAAAGCCTAGATGCTTTAGGTCTTCGTAATACAATCGCGATTATTGGAATTGCAAAGCGATTGGAAGAATTATTTTATCCAGACGACCCAATTCCTTTATATTTAGATAAAAAAAGTGAAACGTTAAAGGTGATTCAGTTTTTAAGAAATGAAGCACACCGTTTTGGTATCGAGCATCATAGAAATAGACGAAGTAAACAAGCTTTGAATACAGAGTTAGAAACGATACCAGGAATTGGAGAGAAGACCGTTGTTGAATTAATGAAGCAATTTAAGTCGGTGAAGCGTATTTCCGAAGCAAAAAAAGAAGATTTAGAAAAAATTGTTGGATTATCTAGAGCTCAAAAAATCATAGATTATTATAGTAAGAAGTAAGAAGTAAGAAGTAAGAAGTGAGAAGTGAGAAGTGAGAAGTGAGAAGTGAAAATTAAATTTGTAATCATATTACTGCTGTTGAGTGCGTTTTCTATGAAAGCGCAATCAAACAATGATACCCAAAAACCTAAAGTAGGATTGGTGTTGAGTGGAGGAGGAGCAAAAGGTTTTGCTCATATAGGTGTGCTTAAAGTAATTGATAGTCTTGGTGTTAAAGTAGATTATATTGCTGGTACGAGTATGGGAGCTATAGTAGGGTCTTTATATGCTTCAGGCTATTCTGGAAAACAACTGGATTCTATTTTTAGCAGTTTAGATTTTGATGCTGTTATTAATGATGATTTACCGCGATCTGCTAAAACATTCTATGAACGTGATAATACAGAAAAATATGGGGTAGTCCT
>Ga0115008_10000458_pt1 | contig 30274 bp, 28 predicted proteins | sample FraStrMetagenome_FD_87164 | JGI IMG/M metagenome (GOLD analysis project Ga0115008, IMG submission 87164) | Marine eukaryotic phytoplankton communities from Arctic Ocean - Fram Strait ARC3M Metagenome | ecosystem: Environmental > Aquatic > Marine > Oceanic | place: Fram Strait | collected... | reverse complement strand
TGGTTATTTAGGGTGTAAAGCTTATTTAGAAAAGAATCCAACTGCTTATTGTGTATTTTTTGAAACTGCACATCCCACTAAATTTTTAGACATTGTAGAAGCGGTGGTCAAAAAGGAACAAGTCCTACCAACACAAATTAAATCAGTAATGGGAAAAATTAAAGAAGCAACCACAATAGTTACCTACGAGGATTTAAAACATTATTTATTGAATTCTTAGTTGAGTTGGTTGCAATAGTAAAAGAACCGCATTTATCTATTAAAATTTTAATTGGTAACAGGTATGTTTTTCTTAAATTTTCTAAAATATTTAATTATTTGAATACTATATAATTAGCAATTCCTTTATCACTTTAAGAAATACTAAAAAGTACGTTTGTTTTTAAAACTATTTTTTTCATAGTTATAAACTCCATTTGTCTTAAAAAATAGATGGAGTTGAGCTAAAAATGCATGTAAGTTTATTTTCTATAAAATTACATCTATTTGCAAATAAATTAAGATTGTATATTTGTATTAGGAAAATAAAAATTGAAAAAATACTTTTCTAAAACCCAAATATTGATAGCAATTATAGTTCTTCTAATAATTAACTTATTTATTATATTTTAATTCATGAAAAACTATTCTGACTTTATAAAAGAAACACTAATTAAATTCTACAAGTGTGAACTTAAAACTTGTTAAATTTGTCAGTCTTTATTGTGATTTTTCTAAATTAATAATGTAGGCTAAATTTTGAACAATTTTGTTGTGTTTTTTTACAAATGGATTGGATTCATCCCAAACATATCCAGCGAGTACAGCACATATTTGCTTTTTAATTTCCATGTTCTGTGGTTTGTGAAAAAATAAGGTTTGTAAATTCCCTGTATACCATTCTTTAACGTAAGTAGAAAAAACATTAACCCCTTTTTTGATATAATTAGAGTAGTCTTCTTCCCAGTTTACAGTTTCATTATTTAGTTCTTTGGTTATTAGTTTTGCTGCTAATATTCCTGATTCTGTGGCAAAAGTTACACCAGAAGAAAAGACTGGATCCAAAAACTCTGCACTATTTCCTGTTAAAGCAAAGCCTTTGCCATAAAGCTGTTTTACCGACTTTGAGAAATTTTTTACACTTACTGGTTCAAATGTATAATCTAAGTCTTTAAAACGTTCATAATAATAAGTTGAAAGCTTCATCATCTCAGTTAATCTTTTTGTGGAATTTCCTTTAAATGATTCCATATACTCTGTCGCGCCAACATAACCAATACTTGTTATTCCATTAGAGAAAGGAATTACCCATAACCAAGTATCTTTATTTATCACATCAAAAGTAATAATTGTGCCTTCTTTTCCTTTCGGTCGTTTAATGTCTTTTACATGGGTAAAAATTGAAGAATGCTCAGGTATAGCTGATGGAGCATCCAGATCTAATAATCTTGGTAAAACACGACCAAAACCACTAGAATCAATAATGAATTTAGCTTCAATAGTCTTGGTTTTTTGTTCTTTATTCTTTATTGTTGTTAATGAAGTTCCATCTTCACTAAAAACCACATCAACTACTTCTTCTTCAAAAGCTATATCTACACCGTTTTTTATGAGTTCATCGGTAAGTGTTTTGTCAAAATCGGCCCTAGGAACTTGCCAAGTCCAATCCCATCCTTTCGTGTGTTTTTCACTGAAATCGAAATTACAAACTACATCTTCTTTTAAAAAACGAGCTCCATTTTTAATTTCAAATTTTTGTTTTTTTAAACACTCTAAAAGACCTACTTCATCAAAATGATCCATGCACCTTGGAAGTAAGCTTTCTCCTATAGCAAATCGCGGGAATTTGTTTTTTTCTACAACCTTAATTTTTAATCCATTCTTATGTAAATAAGAAGCAGCAACACAACCTGATGGTCCTGCACCAATAATTAAAACATCAATATTTGTATTACTCATTATTTTAATAGTAAAGTTTAATTTATTATTTTAAATTCGTAAACGATAACAGCAAAAATGCTTTGAAAAAAAAACAATTCAATAAAGATATTGAAAAAATATAGATGGTAAAACTTTTAGGTGAATTAAGGATCGAAGAATTTTATAAAATAATATTCGAATCTCATTCTATTGAAATTGATAGCGCTGTTTTAGAGATAGTTGAGAGGAGTTTTGTTTTTTTAAAAGAATTTTCGAAAAATAAAGTTATTTATGGTGTCAATACCGGTTTTGGTCCGATGGCTCAGTATAAAATTAAAAACTCCGAAAGAATACAATTACAATATAATTTAATAAGAAGCCATGCTTCAGGTACAGGGAATATTATTCCTGATATGTATGTTAAAGCAGCTATGTTAGCTAGACTTAATACATTGTCTTTAGGAAATTCTGGTGTTCACAAATATGTCATCGAACTAATGACAATGCTAATTAATAAAAATATAATTCCTTTAATTCACGAACATGGAGGTGTTGGTGCTAGTGGAGATTTAGTTCAATTGGCACATTTAGCTTTGGTGTTAATTGGTGAAGGTGAAGTGTTTTACAAAGGAGAGCGTAAAGCCACAAAGGATGTTTTTAAAGATGAAGGTTTAGAGCCAATTCCTATTGAATTACGAGAAGGTCTAGCTTTATTAAATGGTACTTCAGTAATGACAGGTATAGGCATCGTAAACACAATCTATACAAGAAGATTATTAGATTGGGTGATTTCTTGTTCTGCCGCAATTAATGAAATTGTAAAAGCTTATGACGATCATTTATCTTATGAGTTAAATCAGTCCAAAAAGCATAAAGGACAACGCAAAATTGCAGAAGCGATGCGTGAGCATTTAAAAGATAGTTCTTTAACAAGAAAAAGAGAGCATCATTTGTACGAGAATAATGATGATAGCGATAATGTTTTGGTATTCGAAGATAAAGTACAAGAGTACTATTCATTGCGTTGTGTGCCACAGATTTTAGGACCTGTTTTAGATACATTAAATGGTGTTGAAAGTATTTTAATTGAAGAAGTAAATTCTGCAAATGACAACCCAATTGTAAATATAGAGAAGCAGCACGTATACCATGGTGGTAATTTCCATGGAGATTATGTTTCATTGGAAATGGATAAACTAAAGATCGTAGTCACAAAAATGAGTATGTTAGCTGAAAGACAATTAAATTATCTTCTAAACCCAAGTCTTAATAATATATTACCTGCCTTTGTTAACCTTGGCAAGATAGGATTAAATTTTGGTATGCAAGGTGTGCAATTTACTGCAACGTCTACAACAGCTGAAAATCAAATGCTTTCAAACCCAATGTATGTTCATAGCATCCCTAATAATAATGACAATCAGGATGTAGTAAGTATGGGTACTAATGCTGCTTTGATTACCAAAAGGGTAATTGAAAATGCATTTGAAGTTGTAGCGATAGAAATGATAACGATTATTCAAGCAATCGAATATCTTAAAGTTCAAAATAAAGTGTCTTCTAAAACAAAAAAGATGTACAATGAAATAAGGCAAATAATTCCTATATTTACAGAAGACGTTGTTATGTATCCATATGTAAACAAGGTAAAAGATTTTATCATAAACAATAAAAACTAGTAATATAATGTTCACTAAATATTTTTTAATTCTCGCTTTGTTTTTAAATATTTTTTCAACTCTAGCCCAAGAACTGGCTTTAGTGAGGGAAAACAACATGTTTGGTTATATAAATACTGTTGGTGAATATGTTATCGAACCACAATTTAAATTAGCAAAGAATTTTTCTGGAAGTTTCGCAGCAGTCCTTCAAGGAGAGAAATGGGGATTTATAAACACTTCTGGAGAATGGGCAATTGAGTCACAATATGATAAAGTTAAAGAATTTAATTCGGGATATGCTCTAGTTTTAAAAGAAGATAAATGGAATTATATAGATGGTTCTAATACCATTTTAAGTACACCTGTTCAAGAAAAATATTACGATTTTAACGCTGATGGTGTTGCATTTTTTAGATTAGAAAAAAAAGTAGGCCTTTTAGGAACAGATGGAAAGTTAATTATTGAACCAACTTATGATGTTATTAAACCTTTTGTGGATGGTTATGCTAGAGTAAGAAATGGTAAAAATTGGGGAATGATTGACAAAAAAGGAAGCGTATTTATCCCAATCGAATACTTAGAAATTGGTGATTATAATAGTGCAGGGGTTTGGGCGAGAAAAGGAGAAACTTTTGGTGTGATTTCAGATGGTGAATTTAATACTATTTTAGGTGCTGATAAGATTTGGGATTTTAATAATACATCTAGCTTGACTTATGCTCGCAGAATTAAAAAAGTTGGGTTTGTTAATAATAAGGGAGAATGGGTTATAGAACCAATTTATAAAAAAGTAAGAGCATTTAGTAATGAGTTAGCTCCAGTTTTTAAAGATAATTTTTGGGGTTATATTAATGAAAAAGGAGAAGAGGTTACTCCTTTTGTTTTTAGGGATGCTGAAATGTTTTCAAAAGACGGACTAGCTCCTGTAAAAGAAATAAAATTATGGGGATTTATTGATGAAACTGGAAAGATTGTTATTCCTGCAGAATATGTAATTACAGTAGGAGGATCGTCAATATTTAGTAAAGATAATTTAAAAGGATTCTATAATGGATTAGCTCGTGTAAAGCTTGGTAAATCATGGGGGTTTATAAATACCAAAGGAGAAGTGTTAGGCGGTAAATGGTTTCAAAATGCAGAACTATTTGTTAACACAAAACTGTAGAATTTGTAAAAAAAATAGATGAAGGAAAGTATAGAAAATAAACCCAAACATGCTTTAGTTACAGGTGGTTCAAGAGGAATAGGTAAAGCCGTATGTATTCAATTAGCCAAAGATACAGATTATCATGTTTTAATAAATTACAACAGCAATAAATTAGAGGCTTTAAATACCTTAAAAGAAGTAAAAAGCGTTGGAGGTAATGGAGAAATACTTCAATTTAATGTTGTAAATGTAGACGAAGTAAAGAGCGTATTAGATGCTTGGAACGAAAGGAATAAAGATGCTGTTATAGAAGTACTCGTAAATAATGCAGGTATTACAAAAGATGGCTTGTTTATGTGGATGCCTCAAAATGATTGGCAAGATGTTATTAACACATCTCTTAATGGATTTTTTAATGTGACCAATTATTTAATTCAAAAATTACTAGTAAATCGATATGGAAGAATTATTAATATGGTATCGGTTTCTGGATTAAAAGGTACGCCAGGTCAAACTAATTATTCAGCAGCAAAAGGTGCTGTTATAGCTGCTACTAAAGCATTAGCTCAAGAAGTAGCAAAAAGAAATATTACAGTAAACGCTGTAGCTCCTGGTTTTATAAAAACAGACATGACAAGTGAACTTGATGAAAAAAAACTAAAGAAAATGATTCCTGTAAATCGATTCGGTACGGCCGAAGAAGTTGCACATGTTGTTTCTTTTCTAGCTTCAAATAAAGCATCTTATATCACTGGTGAGATTATAAATATTAATGGAGGAATTTATTCATAATTTAAATTTGAAGAATGGAAAGAGTAGTGATTACCGGAATGGGAATTTATTCTTGTATTGGTAAAAATTTAGATGAAGTTAAGGAATCTTTATACGAAGGTAAGTCTGGGATTGTGATTGATGAAGACAGAGTTCCTTTCGGATATAGTTCTCCATTAACAGGTATGGTTGATGAACCAAATTTAAAAAAACAGCTTTCTAGAAGACAACGTTTAAGTTTGAGTGAAGAAGGTTGCTATGCATATGTTGCTACTATTGAAGCTTTAGAAAATGCTGGAATTACACAAGATTATCTTGATATAAATGAAGTAGGAATACTTTATGGCAATGATAGTACTGCAAAAGCAGTTATAAATTCTATAGATAAAATTAGAGTAAAAAAAGATACTTCTTTGGTTGGTTCAGGTGCTATATTTCAGGCCATGAATTCTACTGTAACCATGAATCTTTCTACAATATTTAAGCTTAAAGGTGTTAACTTCACAATAAGTGCAGCTTGTGCTAGTGGTTCACATTCTATTGGCATGGCTTATCAACTTATAAAGAGCGGATTACAAGAATGTGTTATTTGTGGTGGAGCTCAAGAAATAAATAAGTTTGCAATGGGTAGTTTTGATGGTTTAGGTGTATTTGCTATGAATACTGATGATCCAGCAAAAGCCTCACGACCATTTGATAAAAACAGAGATGGTTTAGTGCCAAGTGGTGGTGCAGCAACTTTAGTTGTTGAGAGTTATGAGTCTGCAGTAAAAAGAGGAGCTCCTATCTTAGCAGAAATAATAGGCTATGGTTTTTCTTCTAATGGAGATCATATATCTACTCCAAATGTTGATGGTCCTTCAAGAGCTATGTTAAAGGCAATTAAACAAGCAAATATAGATAGTAGTGCAATTGATTACGTAAATGCTCATGCAACTTCAACTCCTATAGGTGACACAAATGAAGCTAAAGCTATTTTTAATGTGTTTGGTAAAAATGGACCTTATGTGAGTTCTACAAAATCAATGACAGGTCATGAATGTTGGATGGCAGGAGCAAGTGAAGTTGTATATTCTGTACTAATGATGCAAAACAATTTTATTGCTCCAAATATAAATTTAGATGAACCTGATGAAGATGCTTCTAAATTAAATTTAGTAAGTAAAACGTTAGATAAAAAAATTGATGTATTTTTATCTAATTCTTTTGGATTTGGTGGTACAAATTCAGCATTAATAATAAAAAAAATACAATAGAAAGATGGATAAAGAACTTATTATTGAAAAAATAAACAACTTTCTTATAGATGAATTTGAAGTTGAATCTGAAGTTATTTCTCCAGAAGCAAACTTGAAAGAAACTTTAGATCTTGATAGTTTAGATTTTGTAGACCTTGTAGTCTCTGTTGAATCAAATTTTGGTGTTAAATTAGAGGGTAAAGATTTTTTAAATGTCGTATTGCTTGAAGACTTCTATAATCTTATTGAAAACAAACTTCTATAATCTTACTTAAATATTTATGGATGTTGATTGGAAAGGGAAGTCAAGAGGTAATGTTCTAGGATATAAAATATTCATATTTTGTATTAAAAAACTAGGATTAACTTCAGCATATTTTGTTCTATATTTTGTTGCTGCTTATTTTTGTTTTTTTGCTAAAGACAGCACAGAATCATCTTACTATTACTTTCGAAAACGACTCGGCTATTCAAGATTTAAAAGCATAACAAGCGTTTATCTAAGTTATTTTGTTTTTGGACAAACAATTATAGATAAAATTGCAATTTCTTCCGGTCTTAAATCTAAATTCACATATGATTTTGACGGTATTCATCGTATTAAAGAAGTATTGAAGGAAAAAAAAGGTGGTATTCTTATTAGTGGTCATTTAGGTAATTTTGAAATTGCACAACATTTTTTTGGAGAATTAGAAGAGAAAGATTGTATTAGTTTATTAAGGTACAACGTTGAACACACTGCTATTAAGAATTATCTCGATACAGTAATGAAAAAATCTAACATAAAAATTATTTTCATTAAAGATGATTTTTCTCATATATTTGAAATCAATGCAGCATTGGCTAGAAACGAAATTGTTTGTATAACAGGAGATAGATATATTAAAGATTCAAAATATTTAACTCAAGAATTATTAGGCAAAGAAGCTAAGTTTCCTGCTGGACCATTTCTTCTCGCTTCTAGATTAAAAGTCCCTGTATTATTCGTTTATGTAATGAAAGAATCCAGAAAACACTACCATTTATATGCAAGAAGCTCAAAAGTAAAATATAGAGATGCAAATGCATTACTAAATAATTATACAAAAAGTTTAGAATGGATACTTAAAAAGCACCCATTACAATGGTTTAATTATTTTGATTTTTGGAACGTAAATAAAGAGTAAAATGAAGAACATTCTAGAAATACAATATTCCCAGTCTGACCAGTTAACTGAACTCACGAAAAATATAGCCAAACCCCTTACTAATTACAAAGACTTAAATGTTGTTTATCATCAAATTAAAATGGAAACAGGCCATGCCTATCCATGGTTTTTTTTCATATTCATATACCCACTTAACCGTTAGTTAATAAAATGTTATTAGATAAACCTATTTCGAATATTGAAAATTTAATACCACAAAAGGCACCTTTTGTAATGGTAGATACATTACTAGGTTTTTCATGTGAAAATATTATTTCCTCTTTTAAAATTATAGAAACCAATATTTTCTATAAAAATCAGACACTATCTGAAGTAGGATTAATAGAAAATATGGCTCAAACGGTGGCACTTCATACTGGATATGATTATTTTTTAAAAGGAGAACCAACTCCAATGGGATATATAGGCTCAATTAAAGAAATCCAGATTTTAATGCTTCCTCAATTAGATGAGGTCATAATTACAGAAGCACGTATTTTACAGGAATTTATGGGAGTAACTTTAGTAGAAATAACCATCTCTAATACTAAAAAAAAGAAAATTGCCTCATGTACAATGAAAACTGTTATGGCTACTTAATGATTGATTTAGATAAAATAGATATATATGATTTTTTAACACATCGTCCGTCGTTTTTATTTTTAGATAAAATTATAACTCTAAATAATAAAGAGGTATTAGCTTCAATTTTATTTAAAGAAGATAAACTCTTTGTTGATAACAATTGTTTTAATAAAATAGGCTTATTTGAAAATACAACACAAACATGTTCGTTAATTGTAAGTAAAAGTTATTTTGACAATAATAATATAAAAAGAGAAGGTGCTAAATTAATAGGTTTTATAAGTGCTATTAAAAAAAAAAAACATTTTATGTCCTAAGGTTGGAAGTTCCATAATATCAAATGCTAAATTAATATCAAAATTTGATACTGAGAGTGACGTCTTCGGACGCTATAGTATTTGCTTATTTCCTGCTATAGGTTTATCAATCTTAAATATTTCTGAAAAATCATCACATTAATTACCATTGTTTATTATGAAAAGGAAAATACAGTCTAAAATAAAAAAAGAAATTAGTTTCATTAGTAAAGTAAGAGTTCGGTTTGTGGAAACAGATCCTTTAGGTATAGTTTGGCACGGAATTTATATTCAATACTTCGAAGATGGAAGAGAAGCTTTTGGGAGACATCATTCCATTTCATATTTACATCAAAAAGAATTTGGTTATGCAACTCCAATCGTAAAATCAATGAGTGAGCATAAACTCCCTTTACGTTATGGAGATGTCGCAACTATAAAGACAACATATTTTGACACTCGTGCTGCAAAAATGATCTTTAGATATGAAATTTTCAATCAAGACGAATTACTTGTTTGTACTGGTGAAACCGTTCAGGTTTTTATAGATCAAATAGGTCAAGGAAATTTATCTTTAGTAATTCCAGAGTTTTTTGAAAAATGGAAACAAAAAGTTGGACTCTCGGATGACTGAAGTATACCTGTCATATAATAATATAGTTTCCTCACTAGGTTTTGATAGTGAAACTGTTGTGAGTAATATTCACAACGAAATTTCTGGTTTACAATTAATTGATGATAAAGAGATGTTCTTTAAGTCCTTTTGTTCATCAATTATAAACCAAAAGGAATTAAATAATAGTTTTACTTCTATAGCAGTTGAAGGCAATTTTACGAGATTAGAGATGATGATGATAACCTCTTTAAATAGTGTTATTCAAGACACTAAAATTCCTTTAACAAAAAATGTTGGTTTAATTATTTCAACTACAAAAGGGAATATTGATATTTTGGATAAAAATAGTAAATTTTTGGAAGAAAGAGCCTATTTAGGTTCTTTAGGAAAAGTCATAAAAGATTTTTTTAAATTTAAAAATGATGCTATTGTAGTTTCTAATGCTTGTGTTTCAGGAGTATTGGCTGTAACTATTGCTAAACGATATATCACGCAAGGCATTTATGATAATGTGTTTGTTGTTAGTGGAGATATAGTGACTGAATTTATTTTATCTGGATTCAATTCTTTTCAAGCATTAAGTAGTGAGCCTTGCAAACCTTACTCTAAGAATCGTACTGGAATTAATATTGGAGAAGTAGCTGCAAGTGTTTTGGTTACTAAAAATGACACAAATTTAGCAAAAGAGGCCGTCGCTATTTTAGGAGATGGATCTTGTAATGATGCAAACCATATTTCTGGACCTTCACGAACTGGAGAAGGCTTAGTTAGAAGTGTGAAATTAGCACAAAAAGAAGCCAATATTTCTTTTGATAATATTGATTATATTTCAGCTCATGGAACTGGAACACCGTTTAATGATGAAATGGAAGCTATTGCAATTAATAGATTGGGCTTACAAAATGTCCCTATAAATAGCTTGAAAGGTTATTTCGGTCATACCCTAGGGGCTTCTGGTCTTTTAGAAACCATTGTTGGAATGCATTCGCTTTATAACAACACTTTATATTCTTCTCTCGGTTTTGAAGAAATAGGAGTTTCACAACCAATAAATGTAATTACAAAAACAATTACAAAAAAATTAAATATTTTTCTTAAAACAGCCTCTGGTTTTGGAGGTAGTAATATGGCCGTAATATTTAAAAAAATAAACATGACATCAAAATAAATTATGAATTCTAATTACTATATAAGCTCCTTTTGTTCTATTAAAAACAATACGATTTCCTTAAATGGATCTATGGTTTATAGTAATGAAAACATGGAGTTTTTAGAATTTATAAAAGCTGCATATAAATCTTTAGATACAAATTATCCTAAGTTTTTTAAAATGGATGGCTTAAGTAAATTAGCTATCTTAGCAGCCCATGTTTTATTTAAAAATGAGAATATAAATCAAGATAAAGATAATGATATTGCTGTTGTATTTTCAAACAAATCATCAAGTATAGATACAGATAGAAAGCATCAAAAGTCAATTGAAAACAAAGATGACTATTATCCTAGTCCAGCTATTTTTGTCTATACATTACCAAATATTTGTATTGGAGAAATTAGTATAAAGTATAAACTGTTTTCTGAAAATAGTTTTTTTATCTTTGAAAACTTTAGTGCGCAACACTTGCTGGATTATGCAAATAGTTTGTTGTCAGCAGGTAAAACTGAAAAAGTGCTTTGTGGTTGGGTTGAATTAGACGGAAACCAATATGAAGCTTATTTGTATTTGGTAACAAAAATTGGAACAATATTACATAGTAAAGAAAATATAATAAAATTCTACAACACTTAACATGAAGACTTTAAAACAAGAGCTAAAAGAAAATATTATAGAGCAACTAAACCTTGAAGATTTAGCAATAGAAGATATTAATGACGATGATATATTATTTGGGGATGGCTTAGGTTTAGACTCAATCGATGGGTTAGAATTAATTGTAATGCTAGATAAAAATTATGGTATTAAATTAACAGATCCAAAAGAAGGCCGTGCTATTTTTGAGTCAATTGAAGTGATGGCAAAGTATATTTCTGAGAATAGAACAAAGTAAACTCTTCTATGCTCGATAGTTTTTAAAAGATAAAATATGAGTAGAGGCGTTGCTATAACTGGAATGGGAATTATTTCTGCTATTGGAAACAATGTAGAAGAAAATTATGAATCGCTTTTAGAAGGTAAAACCGGAATCTCAAGAGTTTCAAAAATTAAAACCATCCATAGAGATGATATTATGGTTGGTGAAATTTCCTTTACTAATCAAGAATTAGAACAACAACTTGGTCTTAGCTCAGATAATAATTATTCTCGAGCCGCTTTATTAGGCTCAATAGCGGCAAAACAAGCAATCGTAAACGCTGGAATTTCAAATATAAATAAGTATAAGACTGGATTAATTTCTTCAAATAGTGTTGGTGGAATGGATATGACTGAAGCACATTTTTATGATTATTTTCAAAATGATGCTATCCAAAAATATATAAATGGTCATCATTCTGGAGATTCTTCTCAGAAGATCGCTGAGCAACTGGGATTAGAAAAAAGTTTTGTAACCACAATCAGTACAGCCTGTTCTTCTTCAGCAAATGCCATAATACTAGGCGCAAGATTAATTAAATCAGGACAACTAGATAGAGTTATTGTAGGAGGAGTAGACTGCTTAACAAAATTTACAATCAATGGATTTAAATCCTTAATGATTTTATCAGATACTTTTAATTCTCCATTCGATGAGGATAGAAAAGGTTTGAATCTGGGAGAAGCCTCGGCTTTTTTAGTATTAGAGTCAGACAAAGTTTTGCAAGCTAAAAACAAACCTGTTTTGGGATATGTAAAAGGTTATGCCAATACCAAAGATGCCTACCATCAAACAGCTTCTTCCGACAATGGAGATGGAGCGACTCTAGCGATGGAAAAGGCATTAAAAGTAGCACAATTATCATCAAAAGATATTACCTATATAAATGCGCATGGTACAGCAACTATTAATAATGATTTATCTGAAGGACGAGCTATTTTAAGAGTCTTTGGCAATGACGTACCACTATTTAGTTCAACAAAAGCATATACCGGACATACCCTTGCTGCTGCTGGAGCTATTGAGGCTGTGTATTCAATTTTAGCACTTCAAAATAATATAGTTTTTCCTAATTTGAATTTTAAAACACAAATGAAGGAATTTAACATTACTCCACAATTAGAGCTTAAAGAAAAAGAGTTACAAACAGTGATGTCTAATTCTTTTGGTTTTGGTGGAAACTGTTCAACCGTTATTTTTTCAAAAAAACAATGAAAACTGTCTATATAAATAGTATTGGCTCCATCTCATCGCAAAAAACATTTGACAATTCAGAGTTTTTAGATGATATTATTTCATATGAAGACAATGTGATTTCCGTTGTAAACCCCACCTATAGAGATTATATATCACCAGGTGATTCTAGACGAATGTCAAAAGGTATTAAAATGGGAATTGTAGCTTCTAAAATAGCTTTGAATGATGCAGGTTTAGAAACTGTAGATGCCATAATTATTGGTACTGGGATGGGATTACTTAAGGGTTTTGAAAAGTTTTTAAAAGCTCTATTAGATAATAACGAACAATTTTTAACTCCAACATCATTTATACAATCTACCCATAATACTATTGGTGGGCAAATAGCGCTAGGCTTAAAATGTAAAGGCTACAATTTTACTTATGTACATGATAGTATTTCTTTTGAATCTGCTATGTTAGATGCAAAATTAATGTTAGAAAACAATGAAGCCAATGTTGTATTAGTTGGTGGTGTTGATGAAATTGGAGATTATACTGCTGAGTTGCACAAACTCATCCATCATATAAAGACAGAAAAAGTGCATTCTGCAAAGCTGTTAAAATCTCAAACTGAAGGTGTTGTTTATAGTGAAGGTGCAAATTTCTTCGTATTATCTAATGAAATACAAAATACCAGTTATGCCGTAATTGAAGCCATTAAGACTTACAATACTCTGGGAAATATAAATATAAATAAAGTTGTAAGTGAATTTTTGAAAGAAAATAATCTAGACATTGAAACTATAGATATTGTTGTTCTAGGAAACAACGGAGATATAACCCATGATTATTATTATAATGACTTAAGTGCTGGGATTTTCAATAGTACACAACAAGTATATTACAAACATTTATGTGGGGAATTTAACACCGCATCATCATTTGGTGTTTGGTTAGCATCAAAGATTTTGAAAACGCAAAAACTGCCAGAAGCTATAAAATTGAATACTATTGAAGCTTCAAAGTATAAAACTATTTTACTTTACAATCAATATAGAGGAGAGAATCATAGCTTAACCTTACTTCATAAATGCTAAATTTTAAATCCGTAAATATAATTATAGTAATCGCTTTATTTGCTTTATTATTGTTGAGTTATGTTTATGAAATATCGGTATGGTTTATATTTGTAGTGCTAATTGTTTGGTTTTTAATCACACTTTTAGGTTCTTTTTTGATCAGATGGAACTACTATTTTAAATCACTGCATTCTAATAAAACAATTAAAGAAAACCAAATCGCTATTACTTTTGATGATGGTCCACACCCGGAATTTACGCCTAAAGTTTTAGAGCTATTAAAAACATATAATGCCAAAGCTACTTTTTTTTGTATTGGTAAACACATAGAAGCATATCCTAAGGTATTTAGTGATATTATAAAACAAGGTCATACCGTTGGTAATCATACGTATTCACATTCTAAATTTTTCGGATTTTTAAAAACTGAAGATGTAGTTGAAGAATTTATTAAAACAAACGATATTGTAAAAAAAACTAGCGGTTTAATCATGCAATTATACAGACCAGCTTTTGCTGTCACTAATCCAAGAATAAAAAAAGCACTAAAAGTAACAAAATTGCAATCGATAGGTTGGAGTATTCGCTCTTTAGATACAACCTCTAGAACCTCTGAAATGATATTTAAGCGCACAACTAAAAACCTATGTAAAGGTGATGTTATTTTACTTCACGATACAAGTCTAAAATCAATTGTGGTATTTGAACGGTTATTGCTATTTTTACAAGAACAAAATATCGAGTCTGTTACCATAGATTCTTTATTTAACATAAAAGCCTATGCCTAAAATACTTTATATACTATTCTTTATAGCTAGTGCTGTAAATGCACAAACTAAAATGGATAGTTCAGAAGCTGCCAAATTAAAAGCTAAAGTAAAAGCACACGCAGGCAGTCTAGAGACATTGTTAAGTGACTTTGTACAATACAAACACTTAGATTTTTTATCTAATGATATTGTGACCACCGGTAAATTGGCATTTAAATCTCCAAATACTGTGAAATGGGAATATACAAAACCTTTTAAACATACAGTGTTGTTTAAAAATGAAACACTTTTTATTAATGACGAAGGAAAGAAAAGCAATGTAGATATTGGTTCTAACGAAATGTTTAAGCAATTGAACACGCTTATAATAAATAGTATAAAAGGCGATATGTTTAACGAAAATGATTTTGACATTTCTTATTTTAACAATGAAACAAACAGTGAAGTTTATTTTAGCGTAAAACACGAAAAAATTTTGAAATATATAAAGGTATTTCATATTATATTTAATAAAGAAGGTCATGTCATAGAATTAAAAATGATAGAACCCTCTGAAGATTATACAAGAATTATATTCAGCAACCGAAGTATAAATATACCTTTGTCAGATGCGATATTTACTCAGTAGTTTCTGTTTGCTTTTTATAGCTTGTGGTTCGTATTCTAAAAAGCATGATTTTCAAATTGTGAAATCGTTAAATAGTCATATTCGTAATTCTTATTTTTCAGATGAAACTAAAGATTATGTATACAAAGCAAATATTACTGTTTACGATAATGATTTCAGTGGTATTTTTATAGTAAAAAAAATAGATGAAGCTAATTATCGGATAGTGTTCACAACAGAAATAGGAAATAAAGTTTTCGACTTCTCTTTTATTAATGATACTTTTAAGGTGAACAACATCTTAGAGGACATGAATAAAGCACTTTTAATAAACATACTAAAAAAAGATTTTAGTGCCCTTGTTAAAGAAAAATTACCAGTTATTAAATCGTATTCATTGCAAGATACGTTGGTTTATGAAACTGTAATACTGAACAAAAAACATTTTTATTTTAAAACACAACAACTAAACAAAATAATACGTGTAGCTAATGGTAAAGAGAAAGTTGTCTTTTTATTTTCAGAAATTAAAGATACTATTGCACACCAAATTAATGTTAGACACTCAAATATTAAGCTTAATATTAATTTAAAATTAATTAACTAAGATGAAAAAATTATTTTTATAATTGGCATTTCTTATAATAAGTACAACTGGATATTCACAAATAAAAATTAGACCTGGTTTGAGGGCTAGCTTAAATTTTTCAAATTTAATAAATTCAGGTTTTGATGATATAGTATTAAACCAGTTATTTCAAATAGGAGTAACTTATAAATTCGATTTTTAATGAGTAATTCACTTGAAGGTTTATACATATTAGATGATTTAGTCATTGCTGACACTATAGCAACGGCTAAGATTACTATTAACAAAGACCATATTGTTTTTAAAGGTCATTTCCCTGATAACCCAGTAATGCCAGGTGTTTGTATGATACAAATTATTAAAGAAATCACGGAAAAAATTGTGAATAAAACCTTGTTTATGCAATCGGCGAACAATATTAAATTTATGGCAATAATTAACCCATTTTTGACTCCAGAGTTAGAATTACAACTTGAAATTATTGAAACAGAAGAAGGTTTTAAAGTTAAAAACGTTTCTAAATTCGAAGAAACTGTGGCTTTAAAATCAACCACTAATTTTATAGAGAAATAATTGAAAATCAAACAAATCTTTTTAAAAATATTAATTATTCTAACTTAAGGAATCACTTTAAAGACTATATTTTAAAGTCTAAACCTTTTAGTGATGAAAAAAAATGAGTATTTTCGAAATACTAATATTTTAATGTTTCTATTTAGTGAATAACCAGTCGTCAAATGAAAAAATTTCAGATTTAAGCCTATGTGTTATTATTCCAACATACAATAACGAAGGTACTTTAAAGCGCGTTATTGACGGTGTTTTAAAATATACAGGACACATTATTGTAGTCAATGATGGTGCTACAGATTCAACTTCAAAAATACTTTCCAACTATTCCCAACTTCAACAAATTCATGTTGAAAAAAATAAAGGAAAAGGCAATAGCTTACGCTTAGCGTTTAAACATGCTGTAACTTTAAATTATCAGTATGCAATTACCATAGATTCTGATGGTCAGCATTTCCCAGATGACATTCCAGCTTTTGTTAGTGAACTTGAGAAAAGTGAAGATAAAAACCTATTGCTAATTGGTGCAAGAAACATGAGACAAAAAGATGTACCTAAGAAAAGTAGTTTTGGTAATACATTTTCAAATTTTTGGTTTTTGGTAGAAACTGGTATTAAACTTCAAGATACACAATCTGGATTTCGATTATATCCTTTAAAAACAATCAAAAAACTTAATTTTTACACGTCAAAATTCGAATTTGAAATCGAAGTTATTGTAAAATCAGCTTGGGCAGGAGTTACTTTAAAAAGCATACCTATCCAAGTATTATACGATGAAACTGAACGCGTTTCTCACTTTAGACCATTTAAAGATTTTACACGTATAAGCATTTTAAATACTTGGTTTGTTATAGTTGCCATTATATATATTAAGCCAAGAGATTTTCTTAGAGGTTTTAAAAAAAAAGGATTTAAACAATTTATAAAAGAAGATTTACTAGGAACACAAAAACCTTCTAAGAAAGCTTTATCTGTAGCTTTGGGTCTTTTTATTGGGATATCTCCTTTTTTAGGATTTCAAACGGTACTAGTTTTTTTTTTAGCTTATATTTTTAAATTAAATAAAGTAATTGCTTTTGTATTTTCTAACATTAGCTTACCTCCTTTTATCCCTTTTGTTTTGTATGCTAGTGTAAAAATGGGAGAATATCTCTTAGGTGTAGAATTAAAATACACTATGGAAGAAATGTTAGATAATTTTGAAATATTAATTCATCTCAAAGTTTATATTATTGGTAGTTTTTTATTAGCCATTTTAGTATCGGCTAGTTTTGGACTTTTAAGTTATTTTCTTTTTTTAGTTTCAAATAAAAAAGTGGCATTAAATAATGGATAGATTTTTTTATAATATATATCAAATAATAGTTGCTAAAAAATTATTGAGTTTTGGTATTATGCTCGTCTTGTTTTTAGCCTTACTGTTTGTATCTTCAAAAATTGAATTTGAGGAGGATATTACTAAACTCATCCCATCAAATGATAAAACTTCCGAGATGCAAAAGGTTTTAGAAACTACCAATTTTGCAGATAAGATTATTTTAAATATTTCTCGTAAATCTGATGGCACAGCAGATGATATTTCACAATATGCATCTCAAATTATTGATAGCATAAATAAGTCGTCTAGTGAATATATTAAACAAATTCAAGGAAAAATTCAAGATGAGGATTTCCTTGAAACTCTAGATTTTGTTTATAAAAATTTACCACTTTTTTTAGACGATAGTGATTATAAGACTATCGTAAATAAAATTCAAAAAGATAGTATTGATATTATAACAAACAGTAATTACAAAACTTTAGTGTCAACTTCTGGATTTATAGCAAAAGAAACCATTTTAAAAGATCCATTGGGTTTATCCTTTATTGCTTTAAAAAAAATGCGTCAACTTAGCTTTGGAGATGATTTTATCTTAAATAATGGTTTTTTGATGAGTAAAGATAAAAACCATGTCTTATTATTTATAACTCCAAGTTTAGGTTCTAGTGAAACTTCAGATAATGCAAAATTTGTTCAAAATTTATATCATATAAATAATCAACTTAATAAAAGTTTTAAAAACAAAGCTCAAGGTGAATATTTTGGAGGTATTTTAATTGCAGTAGCAAATGCAAAGCAAATTAAACAAGACATTCAGCTTACATTAGGTGTTGCAATGAGTGTTTTACTAATTATTCTTATTGTTTTTTATAAAAAGTTAAGTGTCCCTATCATTTTGTTAGTTCCAACAATATTTGGAGGCTTATTAGCAGTAGCCTTACTTTATATTATTCGTGTAAATATATCAGCAATTTCTTTAGGTATTGGTTCCGTATTATTGGGCGTTACATTAGATTATTCGCTTCATATTTTAACACACATGAGAAGTAATAATAATATTAAAGCGCTATATAAAGAGATTACAAAACCAATATTAATGAGTAGTTTAACTACTGCTTTAGCATTTTTGTGTTTACTATTTTTAAATTCACAAGCCCTACAGGATTTGGGAATTTTTGCTGCAATAAGTGTATTAGGAACTTCTACTTTTGCCTTGATTTTTATTCCTCAAGTATATAAAGGTTCTGTTAATAAATCTAAAAAACAGACATTTATAGATAGGCTAGCTAGTTTTCAGTTTCATAAACAAAAGGGACTTATTATAGTTCTTGTTATCGCATTTGTTGTGAGTTTGTTCACTTATAACAAGGTGACGTTTAATGAGGATATTTCGAAGTTAAATTATGAACCACAGCATTTAAAAGATGCTCAAATGCATTTAGATGTCTTAACAAATATGGCTTCAAAATCTGTGTACTTGGCTGCTTATGGTAATTCTGAAAATGATGCACTTCAAGTAAATGATGCTATTTATAAAAAACTTGAAGAACTTAAGAATAACAATCAAATTATAGATTTTAGTTCTATTGGCACATTAATTCATTCGGAAATTAACCAAAAACAAAGTATTGAAAAATGGAATACGTTTTGGAATGATGAAACTATTGCCAACACTAAAAGTAATTTAATTGAAAGTGGTGCGAAATTAGGTTTTCTCCCTACAACGTTTAATGCGTTTTATTCTCTTGTAAATTCGGATTTTGAAACACTTTCTATTGCAGATTATAATGCTTTAAAAACCATTTCAACCGATGATTATATTACAACAAAAGATAATTTTACTACAGTAACTACTTTAGTTAAATTAAAAGATGAAAACGAAGATGAATTAGTTAATATTTTTAATGATGTCAAACAAATATTAGTTATTGATAGACAACAAATGAATGAAACGTTTTTAGGTAATTTAAAAACTGATTTTAATCGTTTAGTGCTCTATTCTTTTGTGGTTGTTATATTACTTCTTTTGGTATTTTACAGAAGCTTTTCTTTAATGTTAGTAACCAGTATACCAATAATGTTAACTTGGTTATTAACCATCGGAATTATGGGATTGTTTCATATTGAATTCAATATTTTTAATATTATTATTTCTACGTTTATTTTTGGTTTGGGTATTGATTACAGTATTTTTATTACCAACGGTTTACTTCATGAATATAAAACAGGAGAAAAAGCTTTACAAACTTATAAAACATCCATTATTCTATCTGTTGTCACTACTGTTTTAGGAGTTGGAGTTTTAATATTCGCCAAACATCCAGCATTATATACCATTTCTCTAGTGTCTCTAATCGGTATTTTATCTGCTGTCATTATTTCATTTACTCTTCAGCCTTTAGTATTTAAATTGTTTATTGGTAGCAAAACTAAACGACCAATAACTTTAGGATTATTAGTATACTCTGTTCTATCATTTAGTTATTTTGGATTTGGAGGTCTTTTTATTTCCTTGATTAGTATAACCTTACTCAAGATTATTCCAGTGAGCAAAAAAATAAAAATGAAATGGTTTCATAAAGTCGTTTCATTGTTTATGAAATCGGTATTATACACCAACCCTTATTTAATAAAGAGAGTTAAGAATGTTGGAAATCAAACTTTTGAAAATCCTGCCATAATAATTGCAAACCACATGTCGTTTTTAGACATTTTGGCTGTTGGTATGCTGCATCCAAAAATTGTGTTTTTGGTAAATGATTGGGTTTATAATTCGCCTGTTTTTGGTAAGGCAGTTCAAGCTGCTGGTTTCTACCCTGTTTCTAGTGGTATTGAAAAAGGTGTTTCTCATTTGGAAGAAAAAGTAAAACAAGGATACTCGTTAATGATTTTTCCTGAAGGGACAAGATCCCCAAACAATAAAATGAGACGTTTTCATAAAGGTGCATTTTATCTCATGGAACAATTGAATTTAGATGTGATTCCGGTGCTTATTCATGGTAATTCTGAAGTTAACCCAAAAGGAAGTGCACTTATTAGAAACGGAAATATTACTGTAAAAATACTAGATAGTATTCCTATTATAGATAAAACTTATGGCGAGACCTATACGCAACGTACAAAAAGCATTAGTACATATTTTAAACGAGAATTTAGAGTGTTTCGGAAAGAAATGGAACACGACACCTACTTTCATAAAATGGTATTAGAGGAGTATATCTATAAAGGTTATGACTTATACCAAACAGTTAAGAAAGATCTTGACACTTATAAAGATATTTATAATACCATTTTATGGGAAATTGATACAAAAGCGGAAATTACTCATATATCAAAAGATTATGGGCAACTCGATTTTCTATTAGCTTTAAATAGTATTGATAGAAAAATAATTTCTTATATTGAAGACGATATGGTTAAGGTAATTCTTCAGAATAGTTTTCTTACAAATAAGAACAAGAATATTAATTTTAAAAATACGTTAGAAGCGACTATAAAAACATCAAGAAATACAATAATACTAAACACGAATACCTTATCTGAAGGGCAAATAAATACTATTTTGAATAACAGTATTAATTTCGTTTTTTTAGTAAAAGAAAGTCGAAATTTATATACTGGATTGATTATTAAATTAGGATTTGAGTCGATTAAAGAGCGTGAAAATCTTATGATTTTCAAACGATAAAAAATAAAAAAACACACATGAAATCACATTATGATGTTATAGTAGTTGGAAGTGGATTGGGAGGCTTGGTTTCTGCCATCATTCTAGCCATGGAAGGAAAAAGTGTTTGTATTCTCGAAAAAAACAACCAATATGGTGGTAATTTACAAACCTTTGTAAGAAATAAAACTATTTTTGATACTGGAGTACATTATATAGGTGGACTTGATGAGGGACAAAATTTATATCAATACTTTAATTATATTGACATTTTAGATCTCATTACCTTAAAAAAATTAGACGAAAACGGATTCGATATTGTGACGTTCGACAATGACCCTATAGAATATAAGCATGCTCAGAGTTACGATAAGTTTATTGAAGTTTTAGTTGAACAATTTCCGGAAGAAGAAAAAGCAATAGTGACTTATTGCAAAACCTTAAAAGAAATTTGCGATAGCTTCCCATTATATAATTTGAAACAAGGCAAACCTTATTATGACGATACAGCCATGTTTAAACTTCCTGCAAAGGAATATATTTATTCACTTACAAATAATAAAAAATTACAAGCTGTACTAGCAGGAACAAATTTTTTATATGCTGGTGATGGTGAACGCACACCGTTTTACGTGCATGCTTTAACGGTAAATTCATATATAGAAAGTTCTTATAGATGTGTCAATGGAGGTAGTCAAATAACTAAGGCATTAATTAAAAGGTTAAAAGAAAATGGAGGTGAAACTTATAAACGTCATGAAGTTGTTGATTTTGGTTTTGATGATGGTAAAATCACATCTGCAATTTGTGCAAACGGTAAAGAAATAAAAGGAGGTTTGTTTATTTCTAACATTGAGCCTAAATTGACATTAAAGCTTGTTGGAGAAGATAAATTCAGAAAGTCATATACCAATAGAGTTCATAAAATTGAAAGTACAATAGCTGCGTTTAGCTTATATATAATTTTAAAACCAGATTCATTCAAATATCAAAATAAAAACTTCTACCACTTTAGAGATCCAGATAAGGTTTGGGATGTTCATAAATATACTGAAGAAAGTTGGCCAGAAGGCTATATGATGTCCATGTCAATTAAGAAAAATATGGAAGATTATGGCGATAATATTACCATAATGACCTACATGCATTATGATGAAGTAAAGCCTTGGGTACACACATTTAATACAGTTGCTAATAAAAATGAAAGAGGACAAACTTACGAAGAATTCAAAGACGAAAAAGCCGAGAAACTCATTAAGGAATTAGAGCTTAAATTTCCTAATATAAGAGATTGTATTCAAGAGGTATACACATCTACTCCACTGTCTTACCGAGATTATATAGGAAGTAATAGAGGCTCAATGTATGGTTATGTTAAAGATGTGAATAGACCAATGCAATCTTTTTTATCGCCAAAAACAAAGATTAAAAATTTATTGTTTACTGGTCAAAGCCTAAATATGCATGGTATTTTGGGAGTTACCATTGGCGCAGTTGTAACATGTTCAGAAATTTTAGGCAAGGATTATTTGTTGAATAAAGTTTTAAGAGCCAATGGCGAAGAAGAAATTATTTTAAATAATATGAGATAGACATACTTATGAACTCTAATAATATTATTCTAAAAAAATCACAGATGCTACATTGCATTTGTGCTCTTATATTCCTTTTTATAACATCATCCTGTAATGTCTCAAAATCCCTCAATGATGTTCCTGATGTTAGTCAATATAGGTCATCAATTTCTGAAAGGGTTATAGTTTCAGATTCTTCTTTTACTTCAAGAAACAATTTCCTTGCCAAAAACAAACAAGGTTTATGGGAACTGTATGTAGAGGGAGATCCTTTTGAAATAGGTATGCAAACAGGTAGTTTAACTCGAGAATTATTTAATAAACAAGAGCATGCTTTTTTATCAAAAATTAATGAGTTAGTGCCATCAAAAACAAAACAATACTTTTTACGGAAAGTTATAGCTTGGTATAATAGAAAAATGTATTTAAATATTCCTAAAGAATATAAGGTGGAAATTTATGGACTTTCAAGATATGCGTCGATGAATTATGATTATATAGCACCTAATTATTTGAGAGTATTATATTTTCATGGTGCACATGATATTGGTCATGCATTTCAAGATTTAGCTTTAGTAGGTTGTACTTCTTTTGCAGCTTGGGGAAATAAAACTGAGGACGGTAGTCTAATTATTGGTCGGAATTTTGATTTTTATGCAGGCGATGACTTTGCGAAAGACAAAATTATTGCGTTTGTTAACCCTAAGGTAGGACATAAGTTTATGTCAGTAACTTGGGGAGGAATGATAGGAGTGGTTTCAGGAATGAACGAACACGGATTAACAGTAACCATTAATGCAGGTAAATCTAAAGTGCCCTTAGTTGCTAAAACACCAGTTTCTATATTGACGCGTGAAATTTTACAATATGCTTCAACTATAGATGAAGCTATTGTCATTGCTAAAAAACGTGAAGTTTTTGTATCCGAATCTCTATTTATTGGTAGTGCAATCGATAAAAAAGCAGTCACTATTGAAGTTTCACCAAATAATTTTGGAGTTTATGAAGTGCCAAATTCTAATCAATTAATTTGTACTAATCATTTTCAAAGTGAAGCTTATGCGCAAGATGAAAACAATATTAAACACATCGCAGAAAGCCATTCTAAGTACCGTTATGAACGCATGGAAGAACTTTTACAAGAGCATGAAAAAGTAACGCCACAAATAGCAGTAGATATCCTTAGAAATAAAGAGGGTATGCAACACAAACCGATAGGTTATGGAAATGAAAAGGCACTCAATCAATTGTTAGCTCATCATAGTATTGTATTTAAGCCAGAGGAAGGTATAGTTTGGGTATCATCAAATCCATATCAATTAGGTGAGTATGTCGCTTATAATTTAAAAGATATTTTTAAAGACACACCACCAAAGTTATCCAAGGGAACTTTGTCTAAATCTAAATTTAATATTGAAAAAGATGTCTTTCAATATACCAAAGCATTTAAGGATTATGAAACCTATAGAATATTGAAAACCCAAATTGAAGAAGCTATTGCTAATAAAAAATCTATAGATCCTTCTGTTTTGTTAGATTTACAAAATGCAAACCCAGAGTATTGGGAAGCTTATTATATTGTGGGCGAATATTATTATCAAAAAAAGTACTATAAAGCAGCATTAAACGCTTTTGAAAAAGCAAATACAAAAGAAATTACAACCATTCCAAATAAGGAAAAAATAGAGTTTTATACTAAGAAATTAAAAAGAAAATTAAAAAGGAAATTAAACTTATGATTCCTGAAATAGAGAAAGCAACAGCAGATGAAATAAAGATATTCCAAGAAGATAAATTGGAAGGTCTTTTGACGTATTTAAATACCAACTCTAAATATTATAAACGTATTTTCAAGAAACATAATATTGATATTACTACGATAAAGACACTTGAAGATTTAAGAAAGCTTCCAACTACAACTAAAGAAGAGTTACAAAAATATAACGATGATTTTATCTGTGTAGCCAAACATGAAATTATAGATTATGTTACAACATCTGGTACCTTAGGAGAGCCAGTAACATTTGCTTTAACTGAAAATGATTTAGAACGCTTAGCGTATAATGAAGCCATTTCTTTTGCTTGTGCAGGAGTAAAGCAAAAGGATGTTTTACAGCTCATGACCACTATGGATAGGCGTTTTATAGCAGGATTGGCATATTTTTTAGGTGTTCGAAAACTTGGTGCTGGAATTATTAGAGTAGGTAACGGTATTCCAGAATTACAATGGGACTCTATCCAAAAATTTAAACCATCCTATCTTATTGCTGTACCTTCTTTTTTATTGAAATTAATTGAACATGCGCAGAAAAACGACATTGATATTAATGCTTCAGGTGTAAAAGGAGCCATCTGTATTGGAGAGTCTTTAAGAGAAGATGATTTTTCAGCAAATATTCTGAATAAAAAAATAAAAGCGAATTGGGATATTGAATTGTATTCCACTTATGCTTCGACAGAAATGAATACTGCATTTACGGAATGTGAGGAGCAAAAAGGAGGTCATCATCATCCTGAATTAATCATTATTGAAATTTTAAATGATACAGATAATCCTGTAAATGATAGTGAGGTTGGAGAACTTACAATCACTACTTTAGGTGTTGAAGCTATGCCTTTATTGCGTTTTAAAACAGGAGACATGGTAAAAGCTCACTATTCGAATTGTAAGTGCGGTAGAAACACTATACGGCTAGGCCCTGTTCTAGGTAGAAAAAAACAAATGATAAAATATAAAGGCACTACGCTTTACCCTCCAGCAATGAATAACATTTTAAATAACTTTAATGAGGTGGAAAATTATATCATTGAAGTTTTACATAATACAATTGGCACAGATGAAATCTTAATAAAGATTGCAACACAAAACCCAACCCAAGTTTTAATGCAAAACATTAAAGACCATTTTAGAGCCAAATTAAGAGTTATGCCAAAAATAGAATTTCATGACAAAAAAATAATTCAACAACTTCAATTCCCAAAATTTAGTCGAAAGCCTGTTATGGTTGTTGACAAAAGAAAGTTCATATTTAAATAAAAAATATTTAATTCTAACAGAAAGCCTCATATAATTATCAGTAGATAAGATATAATTTTATCTTTTTAGAAATGAAAATAGCATCAAATAATTAATAATAATATCAAGAATTAAATGCATGTAATAAAAGAAGTAAAACCATTAGATAACAAAACATACGATACTATTATTATTGGTTCTGGAGTTGGTGGCTTAGCTGCCGCAATCTGTTTGTCGAGGGCTGGACAAAAAATTTTAGTGTTAGAACAACATGACGTTCCTGGCGGTTGGTGTCATAGTTTTTATATTAATGGAGATCGTTTTACTCCTGGAGTTCATTATGTAGGTTTAGTCGGTGAGGGTTTATCTACATCTAATTTATATGAAGGATTAGGTATTGCAAATGATTTAGTATTTTATCGTCAAAACCCTGATGGTTTTGAACATTGTTGGATCGGTGAAGAACGTTTTGATTATCCTGCTGATTTTAAAACTTTTGAAAACAGATTGATTGAACGTTTTCCTCAAGAAAAGAATAATATTATTAAATATTTAAAATTAGTTAATAATGTTGGTCATCAATTAGGTTTAATTTCTCAAATTAATAGTTTGTGGGAGCAAATTATGATTCCATTTAGAACGAAACATATGGGCAAATACTCACCTTTTAGTTTAAAACGAGTTATTGGTTGGCACATTAAAGATCCTTTACTTAAACGTATTTTAAATATACAATTTGGAGATCATGGTTTAGCTCCAGCAAAAGCTAATTTTGTACTTCATTCTGCAATTATGCATCATTATCATGTAGGTGGTTTTTACCCAATGGGCGGTGGTGGTGCTATTGTTAAAGCAATGACCAATGCTATAAAATCAAAAGGTGGACTTATAAAAACTAGCACCCCTGTAAAACGTATTCTATTAGATAAAGCAGGGAAAAAGAAAAAAGCTATCGGTATTGAATTAACAACTGGAGAACAAATATTTGCCAAACGTATAATATCTAATGCAGACCCTGGTATAACTTATCAAAAACTAATAGGAAAAGAAAATTTAAGTTTAAAATTAAATAAAAAGCTTGATAAAACTAAATATTCATGCACATCACTAATGTTGTTTTTAACAGTAGATTTGGATGTTAAAAAAGCTGGAATGGATTCTGGAAATATTTGGCATATGCCTAATAGAGACATGGATGATTTGTATGATGAAATGCAGACAAAAAATCTTTTAAAGGATAAAGAATTTCCTGGAATGTTTATTAGCTGCACAACACTAAAAGACCCCACAAGTTATAATGGTAAACATCATACAATAGAAGCAATTACATTTATTAATTATGATGCTTTTGAGGATTTTAAAAATGAAAAAATAGAACGTTCTCCATCTTATTTAAAATTTAAAGAACAACTAATTGCTAAGTTTTTGATTACCTTAGAAAAAGTTATTCCAAGTATATCTGACCACATTGTACAAAAAGAATTAGGTACACCCATAACAAATAAACATTATATAAATTCAACCCGAGGGGGTGTTTATGGTACCGAAAAAAGTTTGAAACATATTGGCCCTTTTGCTTATAAATCTAAAAGCGAAATAGAAAATTTGTATATGTGTGGAGCAAGTATCGTATCACACGGTGTAACTGGTGCTAGTTATTCTGGCGTACAAACAGCTGCTACTATATTAGGTTGTCATCAAAACGACTTAATAAAGCCATCAAATGAACAACATTTAAGAGTTTTTGAAGCAGAGGATGATTCAAATTACCCTGATTGGATATCTAAAAAAATAAAGATAAAACACTCAAGATCAGTAAAATGATCACCATATTTCACCAAAATTAAGTCGAAAAAAAAACATATAACTTATCAGAGTTTTATGGGTATTTAGACGAAGATGATAAAGCTACTTTACAAGAAATTTGTTTGATGTTTGGGTAGTAGAATTAAAAAAAATAAAGTTTGTATATATTTCCGTTTCTAACATCTAAACTTGTTAATTTAATAATGGCAATAATGTAGGGAATTGTTCTGTAATAATTCTATCAAAGCATAATACAAAAGGATTTTTCATTCCTTGAAATGCATTCCTCATCCCTTTTTCTATTTCTGACCGCAATACTTCTTTTCCTGAATTAGTCTTCAGAAAAGCAATATAACCTTTAGCTGATTTAGCATATCCGCTTTTTCTAATTAGTACTGGCATAACTATATAATCAGCCTCGCTTTTATCATTGGTTACCTCTTTTCCCAATTCAACTAATTTAGCCTTGATTATGTGATTTATTGTTTGCTCAACTTCAAATTTAACAGGGACGCCAGCCTTCTGACTGTCTGTTTTATCAACAAAAAAACTTTGTGAAAAAGAATTTAAACTAAAAAATAAAGTAAATAAAAATAATATTATTAGTTTTTTCATAATTGTTGGTTTTAAATGTATTGATTATTAACTATTAAGCTAAGGTAGTTAAATTTATATAAAACGATTAAGTATATCATATTTCACCTATTATTTAGATAATAAAAATGGCTATCAACTTAATGATAACCTTTAATACTTACACCAATAGACAGAGATCACCCTACATTATATTTTACACCCTGATAAAACGGTACATAATGCAATATATGATCCCTTGTCTACTGGATCTCACAAGTTTTTTGAGGTGTATTAGATAGATCCGTCAATATTTTCATATCAGATATCCAGAACCATCAGGTATTATACTATACTGTGAAGAGTAACCCTTAAAAGAAAACGATATTTTTAAGGGCTGGGGTGCAGATATTAAATAAATTGGTTGGATTTTTTTGGCTTTTTACTGCCAATTTTACTGCCAGTATTGATCAATTTACTGGCAGTTTTATGTACGTTTGTTTTTAACACTATTTTTTTCATAGTTATAAACTCCATTTGTCTTAAAAAATAGATGGAGTTGAGCTATACATGTAACTAAACCCATTTAATAAATTATAAACACTTGTATTTAAAATAAAATCATTCTATTAATTTTGGATGGATTTTTTATAATAATTTATATTTTACTACTTTAGCTTAATAGCAAATAATCAACACAATGAAAAAAATATTTTTACTATTACTGCTCTTTATTGCAATCATTGGATGCAACCATCAAGAAAAAAATAATAAAATAACCACTATTAAATTTCATCAAGAGATTCCAGAAATTTCGATTGTTGACCTTGATATAGAAGGGTTATCACCTGTTGATTTTCATTGCTTTAGCGGAATTCTTACCGATAATAAAGCCATTATTGGTGAATTATTTGGTTGCCGTACAACGGCAGATGTTTTTAATAGTACTGAAGGATTTCAACAAGGATTGAACCAGATGGTTTTTGACTTTGGAGATTACAATACTATTATTATAGGAGGTGGAACAGAATCTCCAAATATAACAGGTGCTGAGTTTGTTAAACTAAAACCACAAATAAGAGGTGTTATAGGTGGAACAGGAAAATATATGGGAGCCAGAGGACAATTAACAACTACAAGAAACGAAGATGGAAGCTATGAACACTATATAGAGATAATTGATTAATTCAAAAAAATAGCTACGCTAATTTATTATAATAAAAGTATTTAAACCCTTGATCCTACTAGGACTTTTTTTATGCCTTTAATATAATACCATTATATAGTGGGTTAATTACTTTTTTTTTCTAATAGTAGTTGATTGTAATGTTTTAAAACATTATTTATCAGTTCCGCATTTTTCCAACTATCTACTTTTATTATTACTTTATCTTTTCCCCAAGTACCTTTTTTTTCATTTTTAATATCAACCCAAATATTAAGATAAGCAATATCTTCTGCACGCTTATCAATACGAATTTCATAAATTTTAGAAAGATCAAATAAATTACTATTTAACCCTCTGACTCCAGAATTAGATATTTCATAGAACGACAACCTAATAAAATCACCTTCAAAAGCTGGCTTAAAACCATTAAAACCTTTTTCTGAACCATAGACATAGGCGTATTTACTAAAATACTCAATGAGTAGGTTTTTGGTTTCGTCCAATGAAATAGGTTTTTCACTATTTGAATTAGTATTAATTATTTCAGTAGATCCATCTTCAAAATAAATTACGAGAACATCATTTTTTATAATAATATAAATTGGTCCATTTAATTTTTCGTGTTTAAGGTATTCAATTTCATCAGTTCCAATTTTCTTGACTTTTGCAATTATTGATGTACCGTCCTTTTTTATAATAATATCTTGTGAATTACAAGGGATAGAAATAAAAGCAATAATTAATGTAAATAAAAAGGTTTTCATTGTGTTTATTATTTGTTACAACCCAAAAGTTTAAAATATAAATTATTATCTTAAGACCTTAATCTTAAAACTTATAAAATGAAAAAATTACTATTTATTTTACTATTAGTTGGATT
>Ga0115008_10000455_pt1 | contig 30358 bp, 20 predicted proteins | sample FraStrMetagenome_FD_87164 | JGI IMG/M metagenome (GOLD analysis project Ga0115008, IMG submission 87164) | Marine eukaryotic phytoplankton communities from Arctic Ocean - Fram Strait ARC3M Metagenome | ecosystem: Environmental > Aquatic > Marine > Oceanic | place: Fram Strait | collected... | reverse complement strand
TAGTCCGCAATGTGCAATGCCACAAGACTTTTGCATGTTGCTATAGCCGAGGTCAATTGCCAGCAGGGGCAATGAGTTGTCGATCTCTGTGGTATAGCGCATCATATCGCCTGACTGATGACCGATTGTTCGCGGCGAAACTTTTTTTCGTGTTTTGTGCTACGGCCGCTGACACGCTGGCGCCAGATTTGGAAGCTTTTCGGTTTGAGCTGGCTGCGCATAATTGTGATTACAGACTGTTCATTCAGTTGTGTTTTACGCTCGATTGCATCAAAACTGACTCGATCCGCCCATGCCATCGCAATGATTTGGTCGATCTTTTGGCAACTGAGTGGAGGCAGGTTTTTAATTTTCATTTTAGGCGTCGAGACTGAAGGCCGGCGCTGGCTCATTCATTGAATTTAGGAATTTTTGGCTGTCGCTGCGAATGGTACTGACGCGCTCGCTATCCATTTTGTCTAGCGTGCGATAGCTCATCGCCATGCGTGGGTTACCGCTTAGTTTATCAGCTTGGCGTAGCATGAAGTCCCAGTACAGATAATTGAACGGGCAGGCATCAGGGCCTGTTTTCTTGGAGACTGAATAGCGACATCCCTTGCAGTAGTTCGACATCTTGTTGATGTAAGCACCACTGGCTGCGTAGGGCTTAGAGGCGAGTTGACCGCCATCGGCGAACAGAATCATGCCGCTCACATTTGGTAATTCGACCCACTGATAAGCATCGGCGTAAACGATCCAAAACCATTGGTTCACTTCACTTGGATTCAGGCCCGCAATCAGGGCAAAGTTCCCGATCACCATCAGTCGCTGTATATGGTGGGCGTAGGCGTTAATCTTTGTTTCTTTGATGCATTGGTGTAGGCAGTTCATCTGAGTCTTGCCACTCCAAAAAAACTCAGGCAACGGCCGCTCGGCTTGCAAGTAATTTTCAGTGGCATAGTCAGGCATCTTGAGCCAGTAAATGCCGCGTACAAACTCACGCCAGCCGAGGATCTGGCGAATGAAGCCTTCGACTGCATTCAGCGGCGCGATTCCGTCATGGTAAGCTTGCTCCGCAGCTTGAATGCACTCCATCGGGAGCAGTAGGCCGCAGTTGAGGTAGAAACTAATGTGGCTGTGGTACATCCACGCTTCGCCTTGTAACATTGCGTCTTGGTAATCTCCAAATTTTACCAAACGTTGTTGAATGAATTGAGCTAAGGCCAGCTGTGCTTGTTTTGCCGTTACGGCAAAGTTAAAAGGCTCCAGGTCGCCGAAGTGTTGCGCAAATTCGCCTTGTACCAAATTGAGCACTTCGTGCGTGATTTCATCGGGTTGGCTGAGGTAGGTGGGTGGTATTTCTAGGCCTTTTTTGGGTGGCTTGCGATTTTCAGCATCATAATTCCATTTGCCGCCGACGGGCGTACCATCGCTCATAAGTATTTGATAGCGCCGACGCATCTCACGATAGAAAAATTCCATGCGTAGTTGCTTGCGTCCAGATGCCCACTGTTTGAACTCATCTGCGGTGCAGAGAAAACGATTATCGCCGAGCAATTCCAGAGGGACGGTCAGTTGTTCTGCTCCAGCCATGATTTCTTTTAACACTGGCTGCTCGCTGGGCTCAGTTAAAACAATTTTTTCTACAGGATGCTCTGTCAGTGCCCGTTGCAGCTCGCCAATGAATGATCCAGAGTTGAGTGGATCATCGTAGCGGGTGTAATGAATGTTATGGCCGAGCCCACGCAGCTCCGCGGCGAAATGGCGCATCGCAGAAAAAATAAATGCGATTTTCTTTTTGTGGTGTTTGACTCGGATCGCTTCGCTACGGAGTTCGCACATCCAAATTAGATCTGTGCCGACTTGAATGCCTTCCAAACTAGAAATTTGGTGGCTGAGTTGATCTCCCATTATTAAGCATAGCTGCATGCCTTAATAATCTGTGTTTGCCCTCGGAACTTACTGTAAATACAGCTTTGTTTTTCGGAATTGGCCGATTTGGCTCAGTACGCTGCGATGTTTCGCGCAATTAGCGCTTTGTATGGGCCGCGGGCCAAGTTTTGCCTTGAAGTTGCCTCATCTTAATGTTTGGCAAATGTTGCGATCACATGCCATGGATTTACAGTCAGCTGCTGACCGGATTGGAATGGATGATTCGAACGAATACCGTTTATAAATAATAACGAATGTATGCGTTGCTGCGCAATTCTTGTATCCAAGTGTCTTGAGTTTCACGTGCGATTTGACTAGCAAGTACGTTTTCAATAATATCGCGTACTTGAGAGATTGGCTGAATCATTTCTTTACGAATGTCTTCTGCGTATAGCACAAATATGGTGTTTGCCAGCTCAACCGGCTGACTGTAGCTACCCGGCTGAAGCGAGAAAGCCACTGCACTTAGCTCTTTACGGATGTCTTTACGTTCAATCCAGCCCCAGTCGCCACCTTGGCGGCTCATTTCATCTTGGCTGTATTTGCGAGCTAGGTCGCTGAATTTAGCACCTGCTTCGAGCTCGGTCATAATCTGATTGGCTGTTTCGCGCAGTGCCCGCAAGTCTTGCTCAGACTTGCTAGTTAAAATTATTTGGCGTAGGTGCAACGCCTCGTTTTGATAGAAGCGCAATTTGTTTTTAACGTAAAAGTCTTCGATACGTTCTGGGCTGATCTCGGATTCCGATTTGCGATTTTCTTGGCGCATAACGTTCACGACCACGCGATCGTGAATGATCTTGCGGTAATCACGAGCAGTCAGGCCGCGTGCCTTTAGATATTCTAGAAATTTGGCACGATCGCCGCCGAAATCTTTTTCGAGGACTTCGTCGTACTCTTGATCAATATAGGATTGTGGTATCAGTATGCCCTTCTTTTGGGCCGCATTCACAATAATGATGCGGTCCACCATGTTTTGCAGCACCTCTAGGCTCAATTCATCGATCCGTTGCGCGAATTCTTGTTGGCTTTTAGCTTCGACTTGCAGGCGTGGCAAGATGGGTTCCAGCTCTTGGCGTAGCTGTTGAATGGTGATGATGTCACCTTCAACCACCGCTGCGATTCCGTTGCCTAGGCGAGTCAGTGCAGGTGAGTTGGCCGCACTACTTTGAGCGTGGAGAGTGAGGCTGCAAAGCGTGAGTGGGAACAGTAGAATGAATAGAGTGCGTGTGAGCATCATGGTCGCGCGTGGCGTTTTAAGAATTTTTGAATTTCGGTTAACCTTAGAAGCGGATCTTTGGCGGTCAAGCGGGGAAAGCGGGTGCCGACCTTTAAGAATTCGGCAGTGCGGCTGGATTGGGCCAAGCGACAGATCAGCCGATCGGCTTCACTTTCGACCCGGCAGACTCCGATCTGTTCTGCGAGTACACGAACTTCGCTGATCGCAAGTAATGCGGTCACAGATTTAGGCACTGGGCCAAATCGATCCACCATCTCGGCCGCGATGCCTTGCACTGCTGCCTGGCTTTCACATAAGGCCAACCTGCGATAGAGGTCAATCCGTAGTCGCGCTTCGGCGATGTATTCGGCTGGGAGTGCGGCTTCGATTATGGCATTTTGCTGGTTCCCGTATTCACCATCTTTAATAGCTGCGAAGCCGAAGGTTCCGCTGGTGCTACGCGAGCGTGTGCCGCCCTCGCCAGTTGCGATGAAGTCGAGTTTTACACTTGCGCGAATGCGATCTGCGCCGGGCTCACCCTTGAGTCGTGCGACGCTTTGTTTGAGTAATTGGCAATACAGTTCGAAGCCGATGCCAGCAATGTGACCGCTCTGCTTCGAACCCAGTAAGTTGCCCGCGCCGCGCAGTTCTAGATCGCGCATGGCGATTCGGAAACCGGCCCCAAGCTGGTTGTGTTGTTTCAGTGCATTGAGGCGCTTTTGAGCGCTTTCGACTAATGCCGCGTGGCGGTGTAGTAACAGATAGGCATAGGCTTGTCGGTTAAAACGTCCGACTCGACCACGGATTTGGTAGAGTTGAGCCAGTCCAAAACGATCGGCTCCTTCGATTATCAGGGTGTTACAATTCGGGATATCGATGCCAGATTCTATAATGGTGGTACAGACCAGTACATCAAACTGGCCAGCTACAAATTGAGTCATGACTTTCTCTAGCTGCCCTTCTGGCATTTGCCCGTGCCCCATACCTACTTTTAGCTTGGGGTGCATTTCCTGGATTTTGTTGGCGACGGCTGATATGGAGGCAACTTGATTGTGCAGGTAGAACACTTGGCCTCCTCGATCGGTTTCGGCTTGAATCGCGCTTTTAACTAAATCTTCTGAGTAGCTTTTGACGATGGTCTCGATCGGCCGGCGGTCGACGGGCGGGGTCTCGATCACGCTCATTGAGCGAGCTCCAGACATCGCCAAGTATAGTGTACGGGGGATTGGTGTGGCACTCAGTGTAAGTATATCCACGTTAATGCGCATCTGTTTTATGCGTTCTTTTTGCCGTACTCCGAACCGCTGTTCTTCATCAACAATCAACAGGCCCAGATCTTGAAAATGTACATCCTTGCTAAGTAATCTGTGGGTGCCGACCAGCAGGTCGACGCGGCCGGAGGCTAAATTGGCGAGGGTTTCTTTGTTCTGCTTTGAGCTGCGATAACGACTGACTTGGTCAATTATAATCGGATACTGTGCCATTCGTTGGCTAAAGGTGTTGTAGTGTTGCTGGCAAAGTACAGTAGTTGGCACCAATACGGCCACCTGTTTGCCGGAGAGCACTGCTTTGAGTGCCGCGCGTATAGCGATTTCTGTTTTTCCGAAGCCCACATCACCGCAAATTAGGCGATCCATCGGTCGCTCTTGCTCCATGTCGCGTTTAGTGTCGGCGATCGCAGTTAGTTGATCGGGTGTTTCGCTAAACGGGAATGCCGCTTCAAAGTTTTTTTGCCAAGGATGATCTACTGGGAATGCATAGCCGCCCGATTGATCACGTTCTGCGTGTAATTGCAGCATTTCGGCTGCGTAGTCCAGCGTGGCGCGTTCGGCGGCGCGGCGTGTTTTTTCCCACGCGGCGCCACCAATTTTACCTAATTTCGGGCTCGCCTTGCTGAGCCCGACGTAGCGCGTCAGTAGATGGGATTCATGCAGCGGTACGTGAATTGTCATCGCACCGGCAAATTCGACTGAAATGACTTCTTTGCTGCCGCCTTGGATTTCGAGCTGAGTCAGGCCACGAAAAAGGCAGACCCCGTGTTGCAAATGGACCAAAGGGTCGCCATCAGCAAGTTCTGTGAAGTCCAGTAGTTTTCCGACGGGTGAAAGTGTCGGCCGTGCCCGCTCTTTGTGAGCGTTCAGAGTTTTCTGCGGCCGCCCAAAGTATTCGTTGTCAGATATTACTGCGACTCCCCGCTGAGTTTTACTTACTTTAAATGGCAGCCAGTCGCACTTCCCGCGCACAATAAATCCCGCAGGTAAGCGACCGATATGAAAATGCGGTTTTAATTTGGTTGTGAGTGGATTTTCGGCCAACAACTCGCGGATGCGGTTGGCTTCGCTCTCGTTGGCGGTTGTAAATACCAGAGCTAGTTTTTCTGATCGGGCCCAGTCGGCAATTTGAGTTTCAAATTGCGATCGGGCGCTTTGTTCGGATTCAAAGCGGTCGAATCCGATATGGCTATGATTCGGCTGCAGGCGATAGTTCTCGGTCGCTTCAGTTGCGAGTTCGCGGCGTTCGGCCGCAATAAAAAGGCTAGGCGCAGTATCGATTTCACACAATCCGATTAATTTATCATTGGCTGCCTCACGTGCTTGTAGTGCTTGCCGAAACGAATGCAGCGGAGCATGGGCTAGGTCAATTGCTTCAAAGCGCCGGGGGTGTTCGCGTGTTAGATTTGCAGGTTCTTCAAGCACCCACGTCACGCACTTTGGGGGAAGATAGGCCAGTAATTCGCCCGCGCTGTCGGAATTATAATTGCTGTTCGCAGAGGCGGATATACACAATTCTGGTGCAACCTTTAGTGTACGTTGAGTTGTGGGATCGAAGCTGCGGATACTTTCAATCTCGTCGCCGAAGAAGTCGATTCGATAGGGTTCTTCGGCATCGTAGGGGTAAATGTCAATCAGGCCGCCTCGCGTGGCCATCTGGCCTGGGTACTCGCACAGCGCCTCGGCATCGTAATCTAAGGCTTGTGTTAATTGTTCCACTAATTGTCCAAATGAGTGCGTTTCACCAACTCGTAATTTAATTTGTCGACTCTCAAACTGTGTCCGCTGAGGGCAGCTGCCTAATAGGGCTTCTGGTGTGGCAATTAAAATGCGTCGTTGCTGTGGGCTGCGCAATAGTGTGCTGAGTGTCGCCAAGCGTTCGCAGATTCGATCCGCCCGCCGCTGTGCATCGATGTCCGGCGCTGGATCTTCAGGGAAAATTCGCACTTGGGGGCGATGCGTGACTGGGTGCCATTGGCTAAATACTTCGATCTCAGCACTGAGCGCTTGAGCGCGGCGTGGATCGGCCACGAGTGCCACCACAGTCGTTTTGGGGGATTGCTTACTGATTGAGCTTAGTAAGCAGGCCCGTGCTTGTATGTTGACTCCGTGGAACAAGAGCCGTGGCGCTGTAGATGTGCTGGGAAGTTGCGACATGCTAAAATTATGCTTCGAGCAGCTGTAGTGCTGCGCGTGCCGCTGCGAGTTCGGCTTCCTTTTTTGAGCTGCCACTGCCTTGTGCTAGTTGTTGCCCGTTCATCGCAACAGCGGCTGTGTAACAACGGTCGTGGTCCGGGCCAGTTGAGCAAATTAGCTGGTACTTAGGGACTGCTCCAGCGTAGAGCTTTTGTGAATGCTCTTGCAGTTGCCCCTTCGGGTTTTTGTTGAGTTTTTCGGTGTCAGCCTCGGCAATTGTTTGACCGAACAGTTGGAGTACGAATTGGCGTGCAGCCTCTAAACCATCATCTAAGTAGATGGCGCCGATTAGAGCCTCCAGGGCATCCTCCAGCATGGCATTACTAGGCTGCGGGTGATGCTGTTGCTGTGCCTCACCGACCCGTAATGCTTGGCTTAGACCGATGCGCTGGGCTTGTTGTGCCAACGATTTTCCGTTGACGATGGCTGCGCGCAAATGGTCCAGTGCTCCCTCGTCAAGCTCAGGATAGGTGCGGAAGATGGTTTCCGCAATCAGTAGATCAAGCACCGCATCGCCCAAAAATTCCAATCGCTGATTGTTACTCCCAGTAGTTGCGCAACTGGAGTGAGTGAGCGCCTGTTCTAACAAATTTAAATGAGTGAACTGATGCCCGATTCCTGAGGCAAACTGGGGTAGGTCTGTATACATATGGTAAAAGAAATGCGTTGAGTCGTTACAGCTTGCGCCAGTGCTAGTAAAAGGAATACAACCTTTATAGTTTAAAACTTCGCAAGCTGCAAAGTCAGTTTGTAAATAATCAGTTAGCCTACGCGAACCTTGCCGAATAAAAAATCGAACCCAGCCCAGGCCAAGATTTTTGTCCTGGACACGAACGTACTGTTGCATGATCCGCAGTGCCTCAGGAAATTTGAGGATAATACCCTAGCGATTCCTGTCGAAGTGCTCGAGGAGCTCGACGGTAAAAAAACAGCACCTGGTGAGCTCGGTTTTGCCGCTCGAAAAATTCACCGCGATTTACGAGCCTTATTTAACGATGCACTGGCGCCGCCGCCTGAATTAAACGGGCATGGTAATTCGGCCTTGAGCCGTGATTTGCCTGGGGGAGGGCGGCTCATCATGGTAATTAATGATTACGTGGTTAACGGTAAACTGTCCACTGAGGGGATAAATCGGCTTAAAGCAACGTTGGTCGATATGCAGCAAATGGACAGTCGCATTTTAGCCTCGACCTTTTTTTTAAAAGAAGTCTGTGCCGATCAGCGTGTGATTCTAGTTACTAAGGACGCCAACATGGCGCTCAAGGGAATTGCACTGGGGCTAGAAGTGCAGGATTATATGAACGATAAAGTCACTGCCGCCTCAAGCCCAGTAGGTGGTTACAAGACACTTTCGCTCGAAAAGGAGCAGTATCAGACATTCATAGCGCAACACGGTATCGAACTTTCGCGGCAACTAACGGATGAGTTGGAGCTAAATGAATTTGTATTTTTTAGCGATGGTGATTTTAAAGAGCCTGCGCGATATCGCGGTGAGGGTCAGTTTGAAACGCTGATCATTGGGCCGGAAGTCGGCATAAAAATCCCTAAAGGCATTCGCATGACGGCGCTCAATGATGAGCAGCGCATGTTGATGGATGCCATTCTGGATGAAGATATCAAGTTAGTGACCTGCCGGGGTAAGGCGGGCACAGGCAAGACACTGGTGAGTATTGCGATGGCGCTATACCAGACACTGGGGGAGGATAATTTGTATGAGCGACTCTTTATCACCCGACCGATGGTTCATATCGGTAAGGATACTGGTGCATTACCCGGAACTTTAGAGGAGAAAATGGGGCCATATATTGCGCCGTTTTTCGACAACTTGGAAGTGCTATTTAGCAATCGTGCTATTGCCCGCCGGCCAGATTTGGACCCGAAACAGGCTCATCTGGAGCGTATCACTTCGACCCGTAAGCGTAAAAAAGCCATGGCTCGGCTGGCCAAGCAACCTGGCAATCAAGAGTCTGAGGCAGATGACTCGGCTAAAGTACGTAAGCCGTACCAGTTCCTGTTTGATTACGGAATTGTTGAAGTTGAGGCGATGACTTTTATTCGTGGACGATCGCTGGCGAATACCATCTTTATTATCGACGAAGCGCAAAATTTGACGCCGCATGAGGCCAAGACAGTGGTCAGCCGCATGGCGGAAGGTTCTAAGGTGATTTTACTGGGTGATCCGCAGCAAGTTGATAGCATGTTCCTTGATGCTTGGTCAAACGGGCTGGTGCATACGCGGCAGCGCCTCAAGGGTACTGCGATTACCGCTCACTTGGAATTAACGACTGGTGTACGCTCGGAACTCGCTGATTTGGCCGCTGACTTACTGTAGTTCAGGTTGACTCATTTGATTCCTGATTTAGTTATAGCGCATATGCCGAAAAAGAAAATTGCTACGCCAGCTGCTGACCAAAAAACAGCGAGTTCAACTAAATGCTATGTCGCTCCTGAGTTTCTAGTCGATTTGCTAGATGCACGTTCGCCAACTGGCGCGGAGTACGAAGCGCAGGCGGTAGTCGACCGGTACATGGAGGGAATCGTTGATGTGTATCGTCGTGACACGATGGGTAACCGCTTTGCTACGATCAATCCAGCCGGTGATCCCAGTCTGCTATTTGCTGGCCACATCGATGAACTCGGCTTACTGATTACTTATGTTAATGACCAAGGTTTTTTGTATTTTGACACCTTGGGCGGTCATGATAAATCGATGATTTCTGGGCGTCGGGTTTCAATTCAGACAAAGAATGGTATTGTCAAAGGTGTGACCGGCAAGCGGGCGATTCACTTGATGAGTCCGGAAGATCGCAAAAAAGTGCCAGAAATACATGAGATTTGGATCGATATCGGCGTTAAAACTAAAGCTGAGGCCCTCGAAATTGTACGTATTGGTGACCCCGCCGTTTATGATCAAAGCTTTGAATTGATTCGTGGCAGTATTGGCGTCGCGCGTGCGTTCGACGATAAAGCTGGCGCATATGCGGTGATGGAGGCCGTACGGCGTTTAACAAAGGATCAGTCACAGTTGGTGGCTAAAGTCACTGCGGCTGCCACAACTCAGGAAGAAATTGGTACCCGCGGTGCGATGACCGCTGCTTTTTCAGAGAATCCAGATTTTGCGATTGCAGTTGACGTGGGGCATGCGACTGATTCGCCGGATTGTGATCCGCGTAAATATGGCGAATTTAAACAAGGCGGTGGGCCGATCATTTGTCGTGGCCCAAACATTAACCCAGTTGTTTTTGATCGCATCCTAGCCTGTGCTGAGGTGCACAAGATTCCTTACCAAATCGAAGCTGACCCCCGCCCAACTGGTACGGATGCCCGTGCGATTCAAGTTGCGCAGCACGGGATTGCGACTGGGTTACTTTCAATTCCACTACGTTATATGCATACCCCGAGTGAGATGGTAGATCTCGCTGACATCGAGTCTACAGTACAACTGTTAGTGGCGGTTGCTCAGTCGATGAAAAAAGGTGAGCGTGGCATTTGGTAAGCCCCGCCGCCGCGCGCTTTTCCGAAGTTTGCTCGCTAGTTTACTCCGCCAGTGGTTTGCAACTCATCTGCAATGTCTTCGAGTGGGTAACTCCAAATTTCAGATAGTGTGGGGTGATACCAATGTACTTTTACCAAGTCTTGCACTTTAGCTGACAAGCTGATGGCGACTGCCATAGTATGTATTAACTCGCCAGCGTCTTTGCTGACGCACTCTGCACCTAATACCGTGCCGAGTTCGTCAGCATAGACTTTTACGTAGCCGTATTTTGCTTCCATTAAAATGGACTTGCCATGGTCGTCGAAGGGGTAATCGGCACTGAAGTACGCAATTCCGCGTTCTTTAAGTTGGTTTTCACTTAACCCAACAGTTGCAATTTGTGGATCGGTAAAAGCGACGCTGACTTTACTGTCATACTCGACCGCATGAGTCGGTCGACCAGTCGCATGTTTTGCCGCGGTTTCCCCCTGCATGATTGCTAGGTGTACTACTTCGTAGGGGCCAGTAACATCACCGCAGGCGTAAACCTTGAAATTGCTGGTGCGTTGCATGGCGTCGCAAATGATGTGACCGCTGTCCGCGGTTTCGATGCCGGCTTTATCTAGCCCCAATTGGCCACTTGCCGGTCGACGCCCTAGGGCATTAAAAACATGTGGCGTACGGATGGTGAGCATTTCGTTCTGGTGCTGGAAGTTAACCGTGAATTCATTTGCCGCGTAGCTAATCGATTGAAGTTTTGTATTGGTGTAGAGCTGAATCCCCTCATCCAAGAATGCGCGTTCGACAGTTACTGCAGCCATGGGTGGGAAATCTTTTAAAAGACTCGCACTGCGCTGAATTTGAATCACTTCACTGCCAATACGGCGTAGGAATTGTGCCAATTCGCAGGCAACGATCCCACCACCCAGCACAACTACTTTCTCAGGCATGAAATCTAGTTCGAGTACATCATCACTGGTCCAGCAAGGTGCTTCAGACAGGCCGGGTAGCGCGGGAACTGAGACTGTAGATCCGGTGGCGATCATAAAATGATCTGCTGTCAGTTGTCTGCCGTCATCAAGCTCAATGGTTTTATGGTCTATAAATTTAGCACGATTGCGGAACAGTGTAAACCGTTCGGACTCGAGCTGAGCTTGGCGATAATCTGAAAATTCTTTGATTATATCCAGCTTGCGCAGATGTAGGGCAGGCATGTTGATTGCTGCGGCAGGAATGTCTAGGCCGAAAGCTTTTCCTTTTTGCGCCAAGTGCAGTACTTCGCTAGAATAAATAAGTGTCTTTGAGGGCATACAACCTTGCAATATGCACAGCCCCCCCAGTGATTGGGCACTGTCGACAATTGCGACCTTTTCGCGGGTTTCACGCGCAGTTCTAGCTGCCGCGTAGCCACCGCTACCTCCTCCAATTACGATAAAATCAAAATGTTCTGTTAGCATTGGGGTGTGTCTGTTGGGATGTGGTTTTTGCACCTTGTCAAAATATGTGCTGACATCGTATGAGAGTCTTTAGGTTTAGAAAAACATATACTCAAGTCGCTTGTTTTGCCTCGTCAACTCAACCAACACGATTATAGGCCAATAATTTTATATGGCAGTGAGCTGGTATTTGCTGCTCTGATTTTCGCAGCAGCAGCAGCGGCCGTAAGTTATCAGGCAGCCGAAGTGCTCTGTTTGTTGTACTCATAATGATTCTGCATTGCTACTGGCAGCATGTAATCTTGTGCTTCTACCACTTATCGATGCAAAGGTGTGAGGATTGCTTATTTGGATCGGTCTAGCGCAGTTTGGTTTTGCGAGTTCAGCCGCATTACATCATGGATCTGTTGAACTCGCTACGGGGCCATAGGATGGAGTCGGCAATTACTTTTGCTGTTGTCTTATCGGTCAGCCGGCTGACCAGCGCCAAAGCAAATTCTATCGCGGTACCTGCGCCTCGGGAAGTAATGATCGGGCCATCAATTACAACCGCTTCGTCCTGAGCATATGGCAATTCGCTTGCCGTGGCCGGATAGGCGGTGTATACAATCCCCTTAATTAGTTCGGCATCTAGTAGCAATAGCGGTGCTGCGCAAATACAGCCAATGGTTTTATTGCGTGCGAATTGTCGTTGTAATAAGGCAATAATTGCTGGGTTTTTGCGCAACTGTTGAATGCCAGGGCCACCGGGAATAATAACAGCGTCATAGTCTCGGTCAATTACCTCGTCGAGCAAGCAGTCAGCTACTAGTGTAATGCCGCTTCGTCCAGTAACTAACCTTTGTCCTGCTGTGGCGACTTGTTCGACGCGTACGCCAGCTCTAGTGAGCAGGTCGATCGGAGTAACTGCTTCAATCTCTTCGCAGTCCGGGTGGAGCAGCAATAGTGCATTCTTTTTCATTCTGCTATTCTAACGGGGACAGTGGATTCGGTAAAATTTAAAATCTTATCCCAATAGCGCGATCCAGCAACTTCGACTACGTTATTGTGGCTGGCATATTTGAGCCATAAATAATCTTTCGGGCTTCGAATTGCCGCCAGGTTTTGCAGTGCATGTGAGAATGGGATCACTTCGTCTTGCATGCCATGAATCAATAGTACCGGGCATTTGATTAAGGGTAACCGAGCCAGATTATCAAACTTATCAGTGGGTAGTAGCTTGATTTTGGTAATAACACGATAGGTGGAAGTAAAGCCGCCTTCAAGTATGAGTTGGCCCACTCGATAACGTTGGGCCAACCAAGATGCTGGGCCGCTTCCTAGCGAGCAGCCATAGAGCGTGATGCTCTCGCTGGCATAGCCTAAATGCTGGGTGACATACTTATAGGCGGCGTCGGCAGCAGCATACACACCTGCTTCACTTGGGCTACCAGAGCTGCTGCCGTAGCCTGGATAATCGTAACAGAGGATCGAAAAGCCATTGGCTTGAAAGTCTTCTAGCATCGGTAGAAATTCAATCAAGTCGTGGTTATTGCCATGATTGTAAAGGATGATTTGCTTGGGGCGATCGCGGGCCTCAAGGTAAAGTGCAGAGATGCTGTCACCGAGTGCAGATTCTAGCTTAATGGTGCCTGCCGGGTCTTGTTCGGGCTGTCTGTTATACGGGAAAATCATTTTGTCAGCAAATATGTAGGCAAATAATAATATCCCGACATAGCTGAGAATGAAGAGCGACAGAGTGATGACGGAAATATTTGCGATCATTTGCTTGAGCGGTGTGATTAAAGGCGGCATGTTACTCGGACAGCATTTTTGTTATATTTAATAAGACCTATTACGCTCGCGCATGCAATCCATTCAGTTTTCTAAAATCGGTCGTGCCATCAAATCGCCGGTTATTGTCGATTTAATGAATCGCGCATTGTCGCAGCCCAATCTGCTGTCGCTTGCGGCCGGATTTACAGACAATACGCTGCTGCCAAAGGCTTTGGTCGCCCGTTTTACAGCCGAACTGACTCAGCCGCAGCTCGAGAATGAGCCGCTGCAGTACGGCCAGAATCAAGGTCGTCTACGACTACGGGAATTGTCTTGCCTAGCAATTGAATCGCATCCGGGCGAGCGTAGCGGGGCATTCAAGCCTGAGCAGATGTTGCTGTCGAATGGCTCACAGCAAGCGCTTTATTTAGCCATGCAAACACTTTGCGATCCGGGTGATATTGTGCTGCTGGAGCAACCCAGTTATTTCGTCTTTTTGGAAATGCTGCAAGGCATGGGACTGCGTCCGGTCGGGATTCCTTGCGATGAGACGGGAGCCATTCAAGTTGAGCGCTTGGCTCAATTGTTGCTCGATTTAGACGCAGTAGGTGAGCGCTCGCGAGTGAAAGCTATTTATTTGGTCAGCTACTTTTCTAATCCGAGCAGTCGTTCTATGGCAGTCAACGAAAAGCGTGCGCTGGCTGAAGTACTTTTAGCGCATGGCTATCAGATCCCAGTATTGGAAGATGCGGCCTACCGTGAATTATATTTTGATGCCCCCCATGCGGCGCCTTCGATTGTTAGTATGCCCGAATTTGAGCCGTTCCCGCTGCTCTATCTGGGCACCTATACCAAGCCCTTTGCCACCGGGTTGAAGGTGGGCTATGCGTATTGTAGCCATCCCGGTTGGCTCGAGAAAATGCTCTGTATTAAGGGCCATCAAGATTTTGGTTCGGCACATTTTAATCAGGCCATCGTGGAACGCGTGCTAGACTGTGACTTATATGCCCCGCATTTGGCGGGGATTCGCCAACACTACGCACGCAAGGCAACAATTCTCGGCAATGAGTTAATCGCAGGGGGCTTGCTGGCTGCTGGCTGGCGTTGGGAGCAGCCGCAAGGGGGGCTGATTTTTTGGCTGCGTGCCCCTAAGGGAGCGGACCTGCGTATGGAGAGTCAGTTTTGTCAGCGTTGCATACAACAGGGAGTGCTCTATGTCCCGGGAGATTTGTGCTTTGCGGATGGGCAAACCTGGAATTGTGCCCGGCTGGCTTGTGGCGCATTACCTGAGGATCGCTTAGCTGAAGCCGCACAGCGCTTTATCGCAGTTGCGGCTCAGCTGTAAGCGATCTTAGATGCTTAGTTTTTACGTTTTCGCTTGTTCGCGAATTTTGAGCGGCGTTGCTTACGGAGTTCGACTAGGTCTTTGGCTGATTTTTCGCTGCGGCCGCCGCTCTCTCTGGTTGCAGTAACGCGGAAGTCGATCTGGCGCTTGTAACGATCCACCCTTTCGACTTGTACCGAGATTTCTTGGCCGAGTGAATAGCGTTTCTTTTTTCGCCTTCCAATCAATGCGGTTCCATCATCATTCGGGTTGTAGAAATCATCATCGAGAGTGGAGATATGAATCATTCCGAAGGCCATCGAATCAGTTAATTCAACAAATAGACCATGGTTTTTAACATCTGAAATGACGGCGTTAAATGATTGTTTGGCGTCTTTGTGAAGCTCGTGTTCGAAGTATTCCAGTAGTTTGGTTTTTACGGACTCCCGCTCGGCATCTACGCTGTTTCGCTCAGTCACGCAGAGATGGTCGCCGAGCGATTCAAGCTTTGCTTGGGTGTAGCGAATCTCTGGTTTTGCTAGAGCAGAATCCGCTTTAATCTTGTGTAAGTAGCTGTCCAGCACGCGATGAACAATCAGATCCGAGTAGCGCCGAATTGGCGAAGTGAAGTGTGTATAGTCCGGTTTAGCTAGGCCGTAATGACCGTCGGCACTGGCGCGGTACTGCGCTTGTTTCAGGCTGCGTAATACATTTACTTTGGGTGTGTAGCCCTGTGGGTGGTCTTTTAACTTTTTGAGCAAAGTAGCCATTTCACGTGGTTTGTTTAGATTGCCGCAGCGCAGGTCAAAGCTCATCATCGTTTCACGCAGCTCGTTGAGCTTATCCTCTTCAGGTTCGTCGTGGACGCGGTAAATGCAGGGAAAATTGACTTTTTTCATGATCTTGGCCACCTGTTCATTAGCTGAAAGCATATATTCTTCAATCAGTTGATGGCTTTCGTCATTGAATTGTTTTTCAAGTCGCTCAGCGTAGCCCGCTTCATCGACGTAAATTTTAACATCCGTCATGTCCAAGTCGAGTGAGCCAGAAGTGAATCGGCGTTGACGCAGGGTTGAGGCGATCCGCCACAGCTTGCGAATGTGCTGCTGTAGTGATTCCATTTCGGCTGAACTTAGCGTGTCCAGCGCTCGACCGATGGAGCCAGTTTGGTGTTTAGGTGGCAGCGGCGTTTGACGAATCGTGTCGAAGTCGTCTTCTTTCATGAAGGCGAGGGCTTGTTTATAAGTAAGTCGTTTATTACTTCTAATCACGGTATTCGCAAACGTGACTGCAGTGATTTCTGCTTTAGTACCGTAAGTAATGAAGCAAGATTTAGTCAGCCGGTCTTCGGCTTCGACTAAGCTACACAGGCCATTTGACAGCGCGTGAGGTAGCATCGGGATGACAGTGCCGACTAAATAGGTGCTGTTGCCCCGTTTTTGTGCTTCGACGTCCAGTGGACTGCCGGGTTTAACGTAGGCGCTGACGTCCGCAATGTGTATGCCGACACGTGTTTTCCCCCCATTGAGCTCTTCGACCGATATGGCATCGTCAAAGTCTTTTGCATCGTCAGGGTCGATGGTGAAGGTGAACAGCTCACGGCAGTCTTGGCGACCTTCGGTGTCTTTTTCGAGTACGCGGGTGGGTACTTCCTTGGTTTGTTGCTCGACTGCTGCTGGGAATTTTTGATCGAGGTCATATTTGTAAAGTATGGCCTTGAACTCGGCATCAGGTGCGTGTGTGCGGCCTAATACCTCGACGATCTCACCTTCGGGATTGAGGTGGCGCTGGGTCCACTCTAAGAGTTTGACCACTACCTTGTCGCCAACCTTAGGAATTGGGCTTAAGCTTGAGGTGGCTGGGTCGGGAACTATTATATCTTGAGTGATGCGTGGGTCGTCAGGTATTACGAAGCTAGTGTGGCGTCCACGTTCCAGTGTGCCAGGAATGATTTCGTGCGCTCGCTTTAGAATACGTATAACGCGGAGCTTAGGTTTTTCATTTGGGTCGAATCTAGGTGTGCGCCTCTTGCCCTTAAACGGGCGACGAGGTTGTTCCATTTTTCGAGCTAGGACTTGGTCGCCGTGCATCGCAACGCCGGTGTCTTCAGAGGATACGGGGTGGCCTTCAGCTACTGGTGTACTCGGTTTTGAGTCCGGAATAATAGTCGCGGCTCCACTTTGACGAAATAAGATTCGGCCGCTGACTAGGTCGGCGTCTTCAGGGATACAAAGTTTGTCTTTTCTTAGGCGCGCGATTTCTCCGTGCTGTAACATTTCATCAAATAAACGCTGGGCTAGGAGGCTTTGGTCTGAGTTGAGTTTGAGTACTACGATTATTTCTTCGCGGCTGAGTGGAATGTAGTCCTCGGCACTGAAGAGTTTGAAAATAGTTTGGCGTAAATCCATATAATGAAATTGATAACAGGCTTTTGTCCGATAGCGAGTGGAGATGTTCTAGAGTTAATCGAGGGCTTAGCCTAATGCCTACTCGCTGAGCATTTCGGCTACAATGCCATAACGCAAGTTGTAGAATGAGTGGATCAGACTTTCGTGTTGCGCGCTCTGAAGCACTTGCTCGATGGTAATGAGTGCCGTCGGTATAATGTCTGCGCGTGCGGCGGGGAGGTTCGGCAGTGCTTTGCGTTCGGCTAGTGTAAGCTGAGTTAGTTTTTGCTTGAGCGCGCTGATTTCCGTTAGGCTGAGTGTCGCTTTATTGCTCTCAATAGCTGAGCGTTTTTGCCCTGCGATTAGCGCGCGGGCTACGGCAAAGGCTCCGCCGGTAGCGATTATAGGATGGCTGGTGTCATTCCAGTTAAAGCCACTTTGTAGTAAATTCGCTTGCACATGCGATCGAATGGCACACTCAATTTTATTGGAAATTGGAAGATCTTGGCTGGTAATAAAGAGCTCGCTCAGGCGGACTGCGCCGAGTTGTAGCGAGATGGCCTGTTCTATTTCTCCTTGGTTAAAGCGAATCAGTTCCAAACTACCACCGCCAATGTCCATTTGGACAAAGCTGTTTATTCCAGCGATGGCGGGGTCGCAGGCGAGTCCTTTGCCGATATATGTGGCTTCATCCTGGCCTGCTAAAATACGAATGGTGTGTCCTGTCGCTGCAGCTACCGACTGCACCAATGCATGACCGTTACTAGCATCGCGAACGGCACTGGTCGCGACGATTTGGATCTTACACGGCTGATAACTGTCAGCCAGTTTTATTAATTCAACGATACTTGACCTAGCCTGCTTAATAGCATCTTCCGAGAGTCGAGGGCTTACGCTGCTTATTCCTTGGCTGATGCGTGTCTCAATCGTCTGGCTGCAAAGGGTTTCAATCAAACCGCTGCTGGCTCCTTTGCGCGCAATCAAAACTTTAATTGAATTACTTCCAACATCAATAGCTGCGACGGTATAGCGATTATCCATAGCTAAGCCACATGAATTTTTCTAACAGTGTCGAATCTGAACTGCAGCGTGAGGATTATCTTTATGAACCGTAGCCCTGTTTGGGCCGACTACGCATTACATACAGATCGGCCCAGTTGGCAGCTTGTCGAGAGGTGGCCGCCCGGCTGCGGTGTTTGCGGAAGCTTTCGCGATTGTTCGGCTGTAGCTGCGTTTTGCAGAACAGATGATTCAATCCCTCCCGTGCTTTGGATTGACCTGCTATCCTGTTGCGAAACTGCAACAGCAATATTTTTTTGGGGCAGCGACGATACCAGCGCGAACAGGATTTAGATCAATGCCAGGAGCCACCCGAGTTATGGCCTTAGGCGCGGTTTCAATAATTAAGCTCTTATGGTGAGCGGACTCGACGGTGCTGTATTTTCACGTTTATGATTGTATCAAATCGAGAAACGTTGTTTCAGCTCACCCATAAGAGCGGGCATAGCATTCATTCTAGCTCATACGCGGGCTCGCGCCGCATTCGCTGGTGATTCGCCATCAGTTAGGATAGATTTTAATTTATCTATCGAATAGGCTGAGGGTGTAACTTTGGCGGCACATTGTAATTTTTATAGCAGCAAAGTAGTTCTGAGTCAGCTGCTTTTGCGGCAGGATCGATTCTTAGCATTACGTGCAATTATGACTCATGACACAGTAGTCGAGTACCTTCATTCCGCTAAACTCTGTTCAGCGGAACGGTCGCTTGCAAAGCATTTTTTGTCTTATGGCCCTGATCGCAATTGCTGGCAGTCGGTGCATCTAGTTAAATTGTAAGTCGCAACTTAATTATCGATGAGTAAACGCTCTCGCGAACGGTATTGATTTTAAAATGCTCTAATGTGTATGCAATTTAGTTCGGTTTTACTATGCGTCAATTTGGTATATTGGCATAGGGTATATATAGTGGAGATTTTACATTGCAATGCTTTGTCAAGCGGATGAGAACGTTGCATGTTTTATGATGAGGTGAAGGTCAGTTTGAAAGCAGGTAAGGGTGGCGACGGGTGTTTTAGTTTTCGCCGTGGAAAATATGAGCCAAAGGGAGGGCCGGATGGTGGAAGCGGTGGTCGCGGAGGCAATGTCTATTTAGAGGGCGATACTAACGTTGCGGATTTGACTGCGTATTATTTTAAGCCTGGTTGGCAGGCAAAGAATGGTGAGCCTGGCCGAGGCGCGGATCAACATGGAGCCAATGGTGCGGACTTAGTGGTTCGTGTACCTGTGGGAACCATCCTAGTCGATCGTGATTCGGGTGATCCGATCGTTGAAGTACTCAAACACGGTGACAAGGTGCGTATTTTGGATGGCGGCTCCGGTGGTCGTGGTAATGAGGAGTTTAAATCTTCAACTAATCAAGCGCCACGCCAGTTTACATTGGGTAAGCCTGGTGACGAAGGTGATTTTCGTTTGGTGGTCAAAACTATTGCGGATGTGGGACTCATAGGTTTTCCAAACGCAGGAAAATCGACGCTTCTAAACCTCGTCACAAACGCGCATCCGAAAACAGCTGCTTATCCTTTTACTACTATGTTTCCTACGGTTGGGGTCTTGGAGTATCCCGAGCAGTATGAACGTATTACCTTGGCTGACATTCCTGGCTTAATTGAGGGAGCGAGCGATAATAAGGGACTGGGGCATCGTTTTTTGAAGCATGTCGAGCGTTGTAAGGTATTGCTAATTATGCTGGACATGGAAGGCACAGATGGGCGCGATCCGCTTGCTGACTATCGTGTACTGGTCAATGAATTGAAGCTCTATATGCCTGGCTTGGTTCAAAAACCGGTTTTTATCGCGGCAAACAAGATGGATGAACCGCACGCAGCTGAAAATTTGAAAGTTTTTCAGAAAAATGTAAAAAAGACAGTTTTCCCGATTTCATGTGTTTCTGATGAGGGCTTCGAAGCGCTGCTGCAGGCTCTACTGAATCCGGTTCTGGATCTGCGCCAGTTGGAGGCCGAGGCTGAGGAAGAGGCTGATAAATAATATTATTTATCGGAGATGAGCTTGCCAAGATCGGTCGAAGTGGGAGCGCAGGAGTTTCAGCAACGCACTGACCTTGGCCCTCATCTAGGCTATGCCTGTTTTTTAGCCTTGGCCCGTACTCCCTGGCGGAAATTTTTGGTTGATTGTAGCCTGCGGCGACGGTCGATGACACAGGGCTTTTTACTGGTGGCGTCGTGCTTGTTGTCTAAGCGTATCAATAGTTGGACAGGTCGGCAGCGAGTCGGAATTATTTTCCCTCCTGGTATCGGTGGCTACGTCGCCAATTTGGCTGTTGTACTGGCAGGTCGGGTGCCGGTTAATCTTAATTTCACACAAGGGGCGACGGCTTCGCGTATCTGTTTACGGCAGGCAGAAGTTGACTGTGTGCTGACGACTGCAGCTGTTCATAGCAAGCTTTCATTGTTTCCATGGTCTGATGTTAAGGTAGTTGATTTAGTTGTTGAGATTCGATCGTTGCCAAGATTTAAATTCATCTCACTGCTTGCGACGCTTTACATTCTGCCAGCTGCTTTACTTGCTCGATTTTTAGGTATTCCACGCTTCGGGGGGGAGGCTGAAGCTGGCCTTTTGTTTACGAGTGGCAGCTCAGGTGAGCCGAAGGGAGTGGCTCTGTCTCACCGTAATGTGTTGGCCAATTGCGCACAGATTGACGCTGCTGGGTTACTTGCGCACGATCAGAAAATATTAGCGAACTTGCCGATTTTTCACAGTTTTGGATTTACTGTAACATTATGGTATCCACTTTTACGCGGGCTCGCTGTGGTCACGATTGCTTCTCCATTGGAGGTCAAGAAGGCTGCTGAGGTCATTGCAGCAGAAAAGGTTACTATTTTAGTCGGGACCCCCACTTTTCTTAAGCCTTATCTCAAGCGCATCGAGCCGGTGCAGTTAAAGTCGCTGCGCTACGTTATTGCGGGAGCAGAGCGGACGCCATCAGGGTTCGCGGCAGCTTGGGCGCAGCGATTTGGTAGCCAGTATTTAGAGGGCTATGGTTTAACTGAAACTTCGCCGGTCGTGAGTATCAATTTGCCGCATGGTGTAAGTTCAAAGGACGAGTTGAAATTCGATCAAGATTGTGGGCGACCTGGGTCAGTTGGTCGTTTGTTGCCTGGGCTGTATGCGCAAATTTTAGATCCTGAAACACGCGAACCGCTTGCATTGACTCAGGTTGGAATAATTGCGTTAAAGGGGCCGAATGTTTTTAGTGGGTATTTGAATGACCCAGATCGGACTGCTGCGGTCAAGCATGGCGATTGGTTCTTAACGGGAGATTTAGGTTGTTTTGATGCCGATGGTTTTCTCTACATTAAGGGGCGTTTGTCGCGTTTTTCTAAAATTGCTGGTGAGATGGTACCACATGGAACAGTCGAAGACGCACTTATCAAGGTTTATGAGCTGCAAGACTCGGATCAACCGATGTTGGCGATCGCTGGACGCACAGATAGCTCAAAGGGCGAAGTTTTAGTTTTATTGACTGTCGCCAAGCTTGAGTCATCAGATGTTCGTAAATGTCTTTCTGCAGCCGGCTTCAGTAATTTGTGGATCCCTAAAATAATTAAGCAGGTAGACCTCATCCCAGTGTTAGCGACGGGTAAACTCGATTTGAAAGCGATTCAGCAATTGGCACAATTCGACGGTTAAGGGCTCGCGACAATTTGTGCTATGGTCGTATGCGTGGCTGATACCGCGTTTGAGCAGCTTTAGTGTAATCGACCGGCTGCTTTTAGCGCTTTTGACGCTTTTGCCATGGGCGGCGGTCGTCAATAGGCGAGACTGGCACAGATTGAATTCGAACACCAGCTAGGGCCGTGTGGCGCCTGAGTTGCTTGTAGTTGGTGCTGGTAATGGTAAATGTTAGTGATTGTGCAGTATTCGTTTCCACTATCTGGCCATTGACTAAAAAGCTGATATTAACACGGGTCGCACCGTACTCGCCATCGATCATCTCGCGTAACATTTCTATAAAGTCAGCGGCTTTTTCGTTGGCATGTAAAATGAAGTTGATTCGTTGTATTATTTTCGGGATCGAGCTTTCTAAGTCAAAAATTTCATGTGCTGCTAGGCTCATTTCGCCATTTCGGCGACTGATCAGGCCATGAACCAGTGCCAGTTTGCCGTCCTCAAGCCTTGCGCCATTCTTTTCGTAGGGGTCTGGAAACATGATCATTTCAAAACTTTGGCCTTGAGTTGATAAGTTAAAGATCGCCATTTGTTTGCTGTCCTTACGCGTATATTTAACGGCTAAGTTACTGACGATGCCACCTAAGCGAAAAGTGGTGCGGTCATCAAAGTTTACCAAGTCTTCGGAATTTGAAAAGGTGTCGATGGCAGTGTCTAGGCCGGCGTAGGCATCCATTGGGTGACCTGAAATGTAGAAGCCCAGTAATTCTTTTTCATATTGTAGCTTTTCAGCCATCGGCATTTCGCTAATCTTCTTACGATTGCTAATCGTTCGAGCACCATCAGCAGTAGTGCTCTCACTGAGCATATCAAATAATGAGCCTTGGCCAGCGGCACGATCCTTGCGTGCACTCTCGGCCTCAGCTAATTCGGCATCCAGTGCCTCTAACAAGCTTGCTCGGTCTTCACCTAGGGAGTCAAAGCCTCCGGTTTTGATTAAGGCTTCAATTACGCGGCGGTTCACGTTTTTGTCGGACTGGCGTACAATAAAATCGCTGAAATCTTTGTAGGGGCCTTGCTGTCTTCGTTCATCGATGATGATCAGCGCAGCTCCCTCACCCACGCCTTTCATTGCTCCTAGGCCGAAGCGAATGCAATTCGTGTTATTTTCAATGATGGGCGTGAAGGTGGCACCAGATTCATTCACGTCAGGACTCAGCACTGGAACGTTCATCGCGTTACATTCGGCGAGAAAGTGTGACAGCTTGTCTGCATTGCCTTGTTCCGAGGTGAGTACTGCGGCCATGAATTCGACCGGGTAATTTGCTTTCAAATAGGCGGTTCGGTAACTCAGCATCGCATAAGCCGCGGAGTGTGACTTATTGAAGCCGTATTGGGCGAATTTTTCCAATAACGCGAAAATCGACTCGGCTGTACGTCGATCAATATTATTTGTAGCCTTGGCGCCTTTGACGAACACGTCTTTTTGCGCATCCATGACCGATTTAATTTTCTTACCCATGGCGCGGCGCAGAATGTCTGCACCGCCGAGTGTGTAGCCAGCGATGATCTGAGCGGACTGCATCACTTGCTCCTGATAGACTAATACTCCGTAGGTTTCTTCCACCAATTCTTTCAATAGTGGGTGAGGTACAACCACCGTGGCTGGATCTTTTTTTCCTTCAATGAATTGTGGTATAAATTGCATCGGTCCCGGCCGATAAAGGGCTATCAAGGCGATGATTTCTTCAAATGAACTGAGCCCAATCTGGCGGCACAGCTGTTGCATTCCCCCAGATTCCAGCTGGAATACTGCTGTGGTGCGACCACTGTTCAACAAGTCGAAGGTGTTCTGGTCGGTGAGTGGAACTTGCTCGACGTCAAAGTCTGGTAAGTTCCGCGCTAGCCGCACGTTGGCTTGTGCGTCGGATATTACAGTTAATGTTTTGAGACCCAAGAAATCCATTTTGAGCAAACCAAGGTCTTCGCTGGGACCTTTGGGGTACTGAGTCGTCAAGTCACCCTCTTGGAGTGTGACTGGGATCAAATTAGTAATATCTTGGTCGGCAATAATAACGCCACAGGCATGTTTGCCAGTGTTACGAATCATACCTTCGATCACGCGTCCCTGATCAAAAATGCTGCGTGCGATCGGGTTACGGTTAATTTCGGCCGCTAGTTCGGGTGATTTTCGAACTGAATCATCTAATGTAATATTAAGTTCATCCGGAATCATTTTCGCGATTTTATTCGCTTCTGCGAATTCCAAGCTGTTGACGCGGGCCAAGTCGCGCACAATCATTTTGGAGCCAAAAGTTCCGAAGGTTATAATGTTGGCGACTCGATCCTTGCCATATTTTTCGCGCACGTAAGTCACTACCTCGTCACGCCGTCGCATACAAAAGTCGACGTCGAAATCGGGTGGAGAAACCCGTTCTAAGTTAAGCATTCGCTCAAACAGTAGGCCGAAGCTGAGTGGGTCGATGTCTGTGATTTTGAGCACATAGGCGACGATGCATCCGGCACCTGAGCCTCGGCCGGGTCCGACTGGAATGCAACGCTCACGTGCCCAGGCAATAAAGTCCCACACGATCAAAAAATAATCAACGAATCCAGTTCCGGTGATAATGGCCAGTTCGTATTCGAGTTGTTGACAGTAGCGTTGATCATCGTCGCTGCTGTTCTCCCAATCTGCGCGGCACTGATCATAATGCGTGCCGTAACGTTGCTGCAGCCCTTGTTTGCAAAGTTCAAATAGGTAGAGGCCGTTACTCTTATGCTTGATGCGCTCTGCTGAACTCAGTTCGATCGCGGCATGGCCATCTCGCGTCAAAATGGAATTTTTTTGTTCGACGTATATGTCTAGAATACGATCAAAGTTGTTATGGTCGTGGCCACTTTCTATTTCGATTGGGCGCTGGTAAACGGGATAGTGGTCCTCGCCGAAAGGGAGTTTGAGCTCACACATCTCGGCGACTGCAATCGTATTTGTAATTGATTCTGGTACTTCATTAAATACCAGTTCCATCTCATCGCGCGATTTTAGATAGAATTGATGCGAATCGTAGCGCATCCGTTTCTCGTCTTTGATCTTGGCGCCGGTCTGAATACAAAGCAGTGAGTCGTGTGGTTCCCAGTCGGTGTTTTTAACGTAGTGTACATCGTTAGTCGCGACCACCTTAAGGTCAAATTCAGTGGCGATTTTTAGTAGGTCGGGAATGATTCGGCGTTGCTCTTCAATCCCATGATCCATGATCTCGATGATGAAAAAATCTTTGCCAAAAATGTCGACGAACTTAGCTGCTGCCTCACGGGCTTTGTCGAACTCGTCATTAAGTAAATACTGTGGGATCACCGCCGCCAGGCAGCCTGAGAATCCAATCAAGCCTTCGCTGTGTTCAACCAGAGTCTTTAGGTCGGTGCGTGGATTGCGGTAAAAGCCCTGTGTGTGAGCCTTCGAGACTAGTTTACATAAGTTTTGATAGCCTTTAAAGTTGCGTGCTAATAAGCCCATGTGGCGCGACTTTTGCTTGGCACGTTGTTCATTTACGGTGGCCAGTTCTTCTTCGTAAACTAGATAGATTTCACAGCCGAGTAGCGGCTTGATGCCGTGCTTTTCAGCTTGCTTAAAGAAACTGGTGAGCCCGTAGAGTACGCCGTGGTCAGTGATCGAAAGCGCCTTCATTCCCAACTCTGCGGCTCGCGCGCACAAACGATCGGTCCGACTACAACCGTCAAGTAGGCTGTGGTCCGTGTGGACGTGAAGGTGTACAAATTCAGTATCTTTGACGGACATCAAGACGACTTTGAGAGCCTTTGCTGCTATGGCAAGCAGGGATGCGGCAGGTTATGAGATGGCCCTTTCGAGCAGAGATGGGCGTTAGCGCTTACGGTTCCACTCGCGGCTGGAAAATTGGCTGCGTTGCTGGGCGATTTCTTGACGATCAAATAGCGCGCGTAGGTCGTCAGAATGCCCGATTGGGATTTCTAAGCTGGTTGCGATTGCCTGCACTAAATCGTGGGAAAATGTATTGAAGTTAAATTCGAGAGGCAATGTATTGCGCTGGATAGAACCTTGAATCAGCAGTCCCGCTCGATTGCGTTTCATTGCTGCGCCGGCGATCTTGTGGCCGTTAGCCAGCATTACATCATTGGCGGCATGGCTGATGAAGCAATGATCGGCAGTCGATTTTTTCACGTTGCTGGCAGTGCCGCATTTTCTGGGGCAGGCCGCAAGCTGACTTTCGACTGATTGCGCTGCCAATGTCAATTGGATGCATTGGTGCAGCTTTTGGTAGCATGCAGTCGCTGGGATTTGTGCTGCTGGGAGCTCATTTTGAATAACTAGCGAATAGGTCCAGTCGTTGCGATGATCAACGATACCACCGCCGGTGCTGCGCCGGCAAAGTGTTAGCTGACTTTCGACAGCTCTTTGCACTGCATCGAAAGTTTGGGTATATCCAAAAGTCATGGCTGGTTCGGACCAGCCATAGTGGCGAAAGACAGCGATGCCGGGCGGCAACGTTCGCAGTAGGGCGCTATCGATTGCCATGTTGGTGCATGCGTCACCAAAGGCATTGGGTAGTTTAATGAGCATTAGGCGTTAATCGGTTTGCGCTCTGTCAGTGAGTCGAGTTGTTGTTGAAAACTGGCCGGGCGAGTTTTGAGTTTATTAACGATCGGGTTCAGGTTGAAGGTCAATTCTATCGGTTGATTGTTCGTCGAATTTGAGTAGTCGGCCACTGTGCCAGCTTCAATAGAATCAAGTCGACGGCCAAAATGTTGTAAAATACGTTGGCCCATTTCGAAGCGGCTCAAGTGTTCCGCACCAGCCCAATGAAATATACCATGTAGGTCGCGGCGTTCGCTCAATTCTAGTAGAACTTCTGCCACATTGTCTGCGGATGTCGGTTGGCGAATCTCGTCGCAGGCGAGTCGGGGGCTGAGGCCGGAGTCAATCGCAGCAAATAGCCTTTCGTGTACGCTGCGTAGCTTACTGGGGCTGTTGCCCATTAAAATCGGGATGCGTAACACGACTGGATCTTCCTGGTTGTGCCGCAGAACCTCTTTCTCTGCCATGAGTTTGGTCTGGCCGTAAAGAGTTGCTGGGGCCGGCATGTCGGTTGAGCGGAAGGGTGCATTGCTGGCCGCGTCAAAAACCATATCAGTCGAGATGTGAATTAGCCGTGCGCCAATATGGGTAGAGATTTGCGCCAGCAGCCGTGGTAAGTCCACATTTATTTTTTCCGCTAAAGTAGGATTTACTAGAACTTGTTCGGGCGACGATATTGCAGCGCAGTTAACAATGACATCGGGCCAGATTTGTAAACATGCTGCGCTCAATGCTTCGGGCTGGCTTAGATCAATTTGCAATAATTGCTGAATGCCAGCTGCGATCGGCTTGGACTGGTTGTAAACAGCAGTTACTTTGTGGCCGCGGCGAATGGCCGCTGCGGCATAGGCGTTACCGAGGAGCCCCGAGGCTCCAGTTAGTAGAATTTTCATAAATTTTGCACCTCGGGTCGTTTGATTTTTCCAGCGTTGTTTAGTGTAGTTTTTATTGCATTATTGCGTGGATAAGACTACTAGCTTGAGTATAAATCAATGAAATACGCTGAACTTGCGAACACTGGTGTCTTAGAGCAACCAGTCTACGAACCAGGAAAACCCATCGAGTCAGTGGCTCGAGAGTATGGACTTCATTCTGCAAAAATAGCTAAATTAGCTTCGAATGAAAATCCATTTGGACCTTCACCATTAGCTTTATCTGCAGCCCAGTCAGCACTCGCCAGCGCTCATTTATACCCAGACGGCGGCTGTCTAGCGCTGCGCTCTAGAATTGCTGAGGTGCGTGGCATCGGGATTGATTCTATTTTGGTCGGCAATGGGTCGAACGAAATTATTGAACTTTTGGGGCATGCCTTTTTAAGGCCTGGAGTGGAAGTCGTGATGGGAGCACAGGCATTTATCGTGTACAAGTTGGTGTCTAAGTTATTCGGCGCCACGCCAGTAGAGGTGGCGATGCCTAATTTTCGTCACGATGTTGATGCCATGCTGGCAGCGGTGACTGAACGCACACGTTTGTTGTTTGTAGCGAGTCCTAACAATCCCACCGGGATGGCCAATTCGGAGCAGGAACTGGTGCGGTTGGCGGAGCATTTACCCGAACATGTAATTTTCTGCTTAGACGAGGCTTATGCCGAGTATTTGGAGCATTCGCCAGATTTGAGACGCTTAATCGCGCAGGGGCGTAAGATTGTCTGCCTGCGCACGTTTTCAAAAATATACGGATTAGGTGGATTTCGGGTCGGTTATGCGTATGCTTCGCCCGATTTGATCGCACTGCTGCAGCGTGTGCGGCAACCTTTCAATGTCAGTTCGGTGGCTCAGGCGGCCGCGACTGCCGCGCTAGACGACTTGGCATTCTTAGCTAAATGTAAAGCCGAGAATGCTAAGGGACGGGATTTAATCTGTGCTGGACTGCAAGCTGCTGGTATTGAAGCGCATGCTGGCGAGGCGAATTTTGTGCTCTGCCGAGTGGGTGAGGGGCAGCAAGTCTTTGAGCGTTTGCAGCAACGGGGGATTATTGTCCGTCCTTTAGCGCCATACGGCTTACCGGAATATGTGCGAATTACCATCGGAACTACGAACGAAAACGCACGTCTGATCCATGCCTTAGCTGAAGTGATGAAAGACTTTCAACTTGAGACACAAGTATGATGCAGTATTGGTCTAATTTCTTGATTTGGTTTGGTTCGGCTGGAGTCATGCTAGTTATGCACGCTTATTTGGTGATGTGTGAAATTAGTTTGGTCAAGTTTCGCTACGCGAGTGCCGATACCAGCGAAGTGGGAGAGTTGAAGCGTCGTCCTGGAATCGCGCGCTTGATGGCCCGTAGTGATCAGACCGGTCGAGTAGTTCGATTTGGTAAGACCTTGTGCACGGTTGCCGTTGGCTTGCTGTTAATGCCGTTAGTTAGTGATTTGCTGACTTTGGCCGAGCCACACTCTGCGGCGGGTCGCTGGCTGGTGGTGCTGCTATCATTTGTTTTTGCAGTTTCGGTGCACTTCTTTTTTGCTGAAATTTTTCCACGTGGGCTGGCGCTGCGCTCCCCTTCCCAGGCCCTATTGCGCTCGTACCGTGTATTGTGGTTTTTTCAAGTGCTGACCTGGCCGGCGATGTTGTTTTTTCGGTTCCTAAAGAAGCTACTCTACTCGCGGCTTGGTGTTGATGTTGACGATGAACTCAACCCACTCGATGTAGACGTGCAAATCCGTGCGATGGGGGAAGATAGTAGTCAGCTATCGCCGGGAATTCGTCGAATTGTTAATCGCACGCTGCAGATGCAAGAGTTGGTGGTACACGACGCCTTACTGCCTCGCAGTCAAGTTGTTCTGTGTGACTTAGAGCAAGGCTTTGATGCGAACCTGCGTATTATGCAAGAAGCTGGGCACACGCGCTTTCCATTATGCCGCGGGTCCTTAGATGATTGTGTCGGCATTATCCACATCAAAGACATTTTCCGTTTGCCAAATATGAACTCGTTGACGGATCCCGTACAGTTGAAGCGAAGAATCGCAATGTTCTCGCTTGAAACGCCGTTAGAGGAAGCTTTGGAGCGAATGTTGCGCGCTAAATTTCATATGGCATTGGTGGTCGACGAGTTTGGTGGAATTGTGGGAGTCATTACCCTTGAAAGTATTTTGGAGGAATTGGTGGGCGAAATTCAGGATGAATTTGATAGTGAAGAGGAGCAAATTGTAACACTAGATCGGCCCAATCAGTTCAAAATCTCAGGCTTGACGCCGATTCATGATCTGGAGCAGCGCTTGGGATTTGAAATCAACAGTGGCGAGGTGTCCACTTTTGGCGGGCTAATTACTGCAGAGCTGGGGCGGATTCCCGAGCAGGGTGAAGAACTGCAGTTACATGGCCTCGCAGTCATTGTTGATGATGTCGACGATCGCCGCGTTATCTCAACGACAGTTGTTCGACATTAGGTTGAATAGGGGTACTCGCGGCTGGAACGAGTGTCTTTGTTGAAGGAGGAGCAAGCCTGAGCTGGTGTGCTAGCGATATGGGTCGGCCTGTCCTGTATAGCTTTGATAGTAATCGCCCTCGCTGGAGTGATTAGCACTGCTCACTGGTGTCATTTGTTCGGTTCGATGACTGACTATGCAACTGTTCGGCATCGGAGTTGCTGAAGCTCAGAAAACTACGCCGAGTAAATCGTCTTTGCCGGATTGCCTCAGTATCGCGCGGAGTTGGAGTAAAAGTTCATCGCGGCCTGGGCTGAACATTAGGCGATCACTTGCCATTCGGTGGTATGCGCTGAGCAGTAGACCCGCTTCGGGGCGCTGTACTTTTATAAATTTTGATGTGAGCTCTAGTAAGTTTTCGCTGTTGCCCGACGCGAGCGTAACTTTTAGCAATCGGGCGAGCACATTCTGGTTTGACGGGTTGTGATCATAAGCCGCCTTCAATATCTGTTGCGCTTTTTGTGGTTGATTCGCCCGTAGGAAGCGATTTGCCATGTCGACACTACCGGTGCCATCATAGCTGTGTTCTGTTAAGTAGTTTTTGAGATGAAGATCTCCCAATTCGGGCTGATTGAGCTGGTAAGATAGAATTGATCTGAGGCCTATTAATTCTGCCGAATTGCTCCATTCTGTTTGCTGCGAGGTCAGCGTTTCAGTTAATT
>Ga0115008_10000454_pt1 | contig 30394 bp, 23 predicted proteins | sample FraStrMetagenome_FD_87164 | JGI IMG/M metagenome (GOLD analysis project Ga0115008, IMG submission 87164) | Marine eukaryotic phytoplankton communities from Arctic Ocean - Fram Strait ARC3M Metagenome | ecosystem: Environmental > Aquatic > Marine > Oceanic | place: Fram Strait | collected... | reverse complement strand
GCATCGCGTTTGGCGAGGTAAGCACCGCCTTTTTTGCGAATGAGAACTTCACTGAAGGCGACCAAGACCAACAAACCAGACAACAGGAAATGCCCCTCGATGCGATAAGAATCAAACGGCTGAATCTGCAACACTTGATTGGTGATGATGCCGCTGTCAACAGTGGTCTCAACCGTGTAGGTCCCTGGTTCCAACTCCCCTTGCCAGTTGGGAGATCCGTCAGAAAGCATGCCTTCCCACTTTGCTACCACGGTGTTTGTCGAATCTCGAATGGCCCATGAAGTGTTGCCCTCATCAACAGAAACACCGGAAAAAGTGACTTCAAACACAGCAGGCATGGCTTTGTCTTGTCCAAACACCGAACCAAGAAGAACGGTACGCGTTTCGATGGCGTGGTCTTCGTCGTTGATTTCGTAGGGCGCAGTGCCGCCCGCCACACTCAACCACAGACCGTTCAGCAACAACAACGCAACTGGCCATAGCACCAGATTGACAAGCTGTTTTCGCTGCATGATGATTTTTGTTCAATCCTGTTGCTTTTGATGGTATGTATTGTTCATTTGACCACTGCATCATCCAAGCCGACAGATTTCAAAATCCGATTCATCCACACAAGTTTCTCTAATTTTAACGCCGGAATCGTGGTCGCTGACCAAGGCCCCACTTCATTCAACGAGAACCCTATCAAGCGAATTTGATCTTTTGGAACACCCATGGCGAGGGCGAAGCAAACGGCTCGGTCACCATCGGTGAAGCCACCAAAATTGTGCGCGCCACTGAGTGGAATCGGCGTTTGGTGGCTGAGCACCAAAGAAGGAGGGTTGGCGAAACGCGACCACGCCTTCAAACAATGAAACCATCGTTGAGGATTATCACCGTGAGCATGAACCACAATTACGGCCCCGTGTTCTGCCGCCTCGTCAAGGTGGGTGCCGCCATCGAAATCAGAAACCACGCAAGCCAGCTTGGTCAAATCGTTCAACGCACCAACCGAGCCGTCGGCAGCGATGATCAAACACCCCTCTCCGAGGTCAGCGACTTCCGAAGCGCTCACAGCCGCTCCCAGAACCACCACTTCCGGAGCTTCGAGCAGGTGCTGCTTGAGGCGCTCAAGCGTTGCGGTACAAGCCCCAGGCTCCCAAGCCTGCACCATTTGCGAATGGGTTTGAACGCAATCGACCATTGCTTCGGCGCTTGAGCGGTCGGCTGAAACAGACCACTCGAAGGCCTTTCGGACTTTGTCTTGCACGTCGATGAGTGCTTGATGAACCGCCTCGTGCATGCCCTTTGCTCTCGCCCCGTCTTCATCAATCATCCGTTGAAGTTCTTATGCGGTCGGGGCTGTTGGCTCATCCATGCCCGTCCCAAGGTCCCTGCCGGAACTTGACGATGAGGTGACGTTTGCCCGCTATCCATTCCTCCCACAAGCAAGCGGCTGGATACGTTCGATGGCCGTCGACCACGCCATCGATTTGGATGAACTGTTGGATGGTTCGTGGATGGAGAAAGCCCGCTCCCGCGCCCGTATAAGACTCATTGACTCGATTCAATCGAAAGAAGGAGTCGAGGTGGTCGGCGGCGATTTGTTCACCGAGGAGGGGCGCATCATCGAGGCGTTTTCCTTCTATTACGCTCGCCTTGTGGTGTGCGCTTCGGAAGATGAACGGCTCATCGCCAGATGGGCGCAAGCCGAAGCGGCGAGGGCGGAGCAAATCCTGATCAAGGACACCAAAAACATCGAACTGATCGCCCGCACATACATCAGCGAACTCGAACGAAAAGAAGGCAAAGGGGGCCGACAAGCGGCCATGAACATCGGTTCAGGGATGGGCGATATGCGCTCCTTGCGCCAATCACAATCCGGGCCTGTGTGGAACATTGGGCTCAGTGATTTCATTGAGATATGCCCAAAGATTACCGGTGCACGCTGGCGGCTGCCAAACTGCGATGTCAACAAGGGTTGGGTGACGTTATTCGATGAGCCAACCTACGGATCTTCTGCTAAACTCGCTCGCTTGCTGCGAGAACGCATCAAGCGTGGGGTTGAAGCGGATGCGCTGGAAAAAATGGCCGAAATCACAACAGATTTGGCCATTCGATTGGCGGAACCGGTTGGCATGGTTCGAAACCTCATGTCCAATCAAGCAAGCGAGGCTATTGCTCTGGTTGGTGCGGATGAATCCGATTGGCCACCATGCATGCGAAAAGCCGCTTCCGACCTTGCCATGGGCGTCAACTTGAACCACTTCGGCCGCTTGTTCTTGGCTTCGATGTCAGCGGTTCTAGCGCTGCCAAAAGAATCGTGCGTGAACTTTTTCCGCGGGGCTCCAGATTTCAGTGAAAGCACCACAGGCTACCAAGTTGATCACGTGTATCAGCACGGTTACACGCCTTCAGGGTGTGGGAAATTGAAAGTCAATCACAACTGCCCTGTGCTGCCCGGCGACGATCGTTTGTGCGACCAGCCTTGGCTTGACCACCCGCTGAAGTACATTCGAGCAACTCAGCGATGGAAGGCGCGCAACCAACCAGCAGAACCAGCACAACCGGCCGCAGCGCCTCCTGAGGGGGACAAAACGCCAAAGCCAGACGAAGCCCAACCACCCGCTCAACCTGCACCGGCCCAAGAATGAGCCCCATCGAAGTGGAAAAACGGTGGGGCATCGCGCGAAGGCTTTGAATTGGGTGAACGGTTAGGTCATCATGACCAGCGGGGACATTAGATGGCACGAACACTTGTTTTGACAGTTGACCGAGACAACGATCTCGGGGTTAAGACGGGAATCCGCGGCCCTGTAATCGGCCGCCGTCAAGTGCTCACAGCGGCGCTCAAACTTGGGATTGCAGATCCAGAGGAAAGCGACACCAACGCAATGCTGGGTGCTCTTTCTGCTCACGATAAAATCCTTGAGAAGAAACCCGATGAAGACGAAGTTGAAATTGCAATTCTCACCGGAGATGAAAAAGTCGGCATTCGTTCTGACCGCGCTGTCGCTGCGCAATTGGAAGAGGTCGTCGCTCAGTTCCAGCCCGACAAAGCCATTTTGATCACCGATGGTGCTGAAGACGAATCGGTTTTGCCAATCATTCAATCCCAGGTTCGCATCGACCACGTCCAGAAGGTCATTGTCAAGCAATCTAAGGGCATCGAAGGCACCTATTATTACATCGTCAAAGCCCTTGAAGATCCTAAGTGGCGGGCGAAAATCATGATTCCTTTCGGTCTTGTGTTGGCCGTTTTCGGCCTTGGCATCATGCTTCCAAATGACATTGGTGGCTTGCTCATTGGTGGCTTGCCAATGGTCACGGGGCTTTACATCCTCAGCAAGGGAGCGGGCATTGAAACCACGGTCAACAAGGTGATTCAAGAAATGCGTGAAAACGCAGACGCCGCTATGTTTTCTTCCTTGTTATGGACGGCCACCCTGTTCAGCGCAATCTTTGCAGTGGCAGAGGGTTGGAGGGAATACACAGCCCTTGCTGATACGGTTTCACAGTCCATCGTTTGGCTCGAGGCTGTTCACAAAGCCCTTGCTTGGATTGTTATTGCTTTCCTCACCTCAACGGCCGGATTCATGCTGTTGCGTCTCAAGCGCGGATCCTTTTCAGGGCGCCTCATCGTGCTCAGTATTTTCGGAATGGTCGTCTATTCCTTTGTTGACACCGCCCTCGAAATCGCTACCGATGTGCTCGGCGGAACCGCCTACGAGTTTAGCGTCGGTAAAGTGCTTGAAGACTTGACCAACCCGTTGATTTGGGTTGTGGTTTTGTGGATGACGATGACAATTGTTCGCTCCCTACAAGCAAAGCAGGCCCAAGCAGAACGCTACTGGGGCATCTGATCACAGGATGAACTTCGGCATGTGCCGAGCCATTGTGTGATGACCAACAACGCCGACCAGCGCACCGTCCTTGTTGACAACTCCAATCTGATTGAGGTCGTGAGTCAGCATCAAAGCGCCTGCTTTGAGCAACGGCGTTTCTTGCGTCACGGTGATGGGTGGAAGGTTGACAAGTTGCTGTGCAGGAATGCCATGCATCCAAGCGATGTCTCGGTTGACTTTCTTTCGAGCGATGATCTTCAACACATCCACGGCATGGATGCGCCCCTGGGGAGCTCCTTCATGGTCGATGACAAAGACGTGGTCCCAGTTGTTCGTGGTCAAGTCATCGATGACATCAGCCATCGAAGCATCGAACCACACCCAGTGAGCTTCGAGCATTGTTTCGCCGCATGAAATTGACCTTGCGGTCTCAGCGCGTTGCTTAGGCGACATTTTCGCCATGACGTCTCGGGTTAGTTTTCGGGGTTTGAGTTGAGGCATTGAGGTCCCTCTGTTGGTTCCGCGGCGCACGCGCTTCTCTTTCAAGGCTTTCGGCAACATGACAATTTCCACATCCAAGATGCAAGGTTCCGGATACCGGCGAAGCAATCGACACAATATAACTGAACAGTCAAGAACGATGGTGATTCAGGTTCTAATATGACTCAAGTTCCGGTGGAGGTTTTGCAGGCCCTTGCTCGCATGAGCGGTTACGAACGAACGCTCGAAGTGGATCGCATTTCCGCACAATACGGCGTGTCAAGCGCATGGCTTGAGCAACAGATTGGCGGGGGCGCACCAGCGCCAGCAGCCGATCCGAATACGTTCGCGCCGGCCACTAAAGAGGCACCAGAACTGCCGGCAGCCACCAACATCCTCAATCAGCAAAGTTTCCGTTTCCAATACGACCCTTCAGCCGAGGCCGCAGAACGCCGTCAAAGCGTGCAGCAAGCCATTCTTTGCCCCGCATGCGGCGTTGCGCTCGGGATTCCAGCCATCCGCCCAATCAAGGTGACATGCCCGCAATGTTTGCAAGAGTCAACCTTCCAAGCCTGAGCGTTGAGTTGATACCGCCCAGACCTTCACGTACAACCATGCGCGATGCATCGCCCCGCCTCTGGCCCTATGCGCCATCCAATTCGCCGGTCGCTCTGCCGGAAACAGCCCTGTTTTTTTCACAAAGTGGTCTCTGTGAACTTTCAGCCCCAGCATCTGCGCCCGACGCGCTTTTGTCTGGTGCAGCCCTGCAAGCATATTGCAGTTCTTTCACTTCAAACGAAGGAACTGTGGAAGAATTGCTGGCCGCACAAAACGCGCCTCCGATGGCTCAACGCCGCCCCTTTCTCTTGCTTGGCGAACTCGCGAATCCCTATCGACTTCAAGACATCCGAATCGGACCCCTCCCAATCTACACCGTGCGCCTAAGTGACCTTTGTCGAACCTATGCGGACGGCCTTGATCCAAGGGACACATACCCTGGCGTCCACCACATCACACTCGCCCGTTCGCCCGGTTGGTGGGAACGAACGCACATGACGATGGCCACCGTTGACCAAATGAAAGCCATGGTGTCGTGGCTTGATAACGGGCGAGAGAAAACTTGGCGAGCGGTCAAGCCTGCAGAGGGCTCACTCCATTTTGAATTCGAGAACATTGCCGTACCTGCGCATGAAGAAATTGTGTGGGATGGAGAGAACGAAGTCGTTGAACGAGCAGCGCCTGAGGCAAATGGAAGTCAAATCGATCTCAGCCAGGTGATGGTTCCAATCCACACCCGCTATGGCTGCTATGATAACCGAGGCCGACTTGCTCGCACAGCCCACCTTCCACAACGCCAATTCCATGAAGGATTGTTCCGCAGGGGCTCCTCAATGAAGTGGAATGACGTGTTAAAAATCCTCTGAAACGCGGGGTCCCACGGACAACCCATCGAGCGTTGATATGCGATGATGATGATGTATATTATGAGAAACATGAGAGGGAACGGCACACAAAAAGAAGCTCGCTTAGCACGATTGAAGAATGAAATTGTGGAATATGTCGCCACGCAGCCGAGTTGTTCGGCCGCTGACATCGTCCACCACCTTTCCAACGAACGCCGCATGAGGAACCACGGCCTCACCACACGCAAGGTTGGATTTTTCATTCCACGTTACCTTTCTGACTTGATCGCATACACCCTCGACCATTCAACCGGCAAGCGAATGTATCACATTGCGGCTTGACACCAGCGCTACCTTCATGCGAGCGAGGTTCATGCCCCTTCCATGGAATGGCCAGATTGGGTCCGCTCAGACGCTTTATTCCCCTCGTTTTCTGCGTCTCAATCTGAAGGCACTTGCCCTACCTTTGCAGCAAACGATCCTGCCTGGACCCTCCTCGACCCAAGTTCTCCAACCGGTCTCAAGGCTCAGTTGAATGAGGCAATCTCCGCTTACGCTGGCCCGACACAGGATGCCACAATCAGCGGCGCAACGCTGGACGAGGCACTCGGTCCAGTCGTGATTCACGCATCTGCCTTGATCGAACCCTCTGCTCATTTCATCGGCCCATGCCTCGTTGATGCGAATGCCGAAGTCCGCCACGGCGCTTATGTTCGCCCGTTTTCATGGATTTGTGCAGGGGCCGTTGTTGGCCATAATACAGAGATCAAGCATTCAATTTTGCTTCCCGGTTCGAAAGCCCCTCACTTCAATTACGTCGGCGATTCAATTCTTGGAAAAGGCGTCAACCTTGGTGCAGGAACAAAGTTGAGCAACCTCCGCAACGATGGTGGCGAAGTGCACCTTCGCCTCGACGGCAACCGACTTGCAAGCGGCTTGCGCAAATTCGGAGCGGTGCTCGGCGAAGGGTGCCAACTCGGTTGCAACAGCGTCACCAATCCAGGCACTGTGCTTGGGCCGCACAGCGTGGTCTGGCCAAACGTCACCGTCACGGGGCTTCACCCCGAACATTCAACCCACAGGTGAAGCAAATGACCCGCCGTTTGTTTGGTACCGATGGCATACGAGGCCTTGTTGTCGCGCCACACGCTGATGAAGAGGAAGCGCTCCTTGCTTTGCATGAACAACGGGTGATTTGTCCAACCCTGATGCGCGTTGTTGGCGAGGCTCTTGGAAGAACCATGGACACGCTAGCTGGCGAGGGCACAACCGTCGTCGTTGGATGGGACAACCGCCCAAACAACACCGAACTTGCTGCTGCACTGACCCTTGGTCTGCGCCTCACAGGGTGCCACGTGATTCACGCCGGCTTGTGCGCCACCCCTGCCCTTCACCGGGCAACACTGGCCAACAATGGACGCTTAGGTTGTATGATCACGGCAAGTCACAATCCTGTATCTGACTCAGGGCTAAAGGTGTTCGATGCAAACGGGTTCAAGTCAAGTCCAGAATTTGAAGACCATGTTTCCACAGTCACGCAAGCGCTTGCCGCAGAAGAACGAGAAATTGACGACATTGAAGCCAATGAACTCATGCAGCCGAATGAAGCGCTTGACGGCTCAAACGATGCCTCAGTGTTCCACCCAGCATGGTTGACGCAACGGCATAGTGATTTTTGTTCACTCCTTGGCGTTGAGGCGTTTGACGCTTCGATGCTTGCAAACCCATTCGTTCTCGACAGTTCGAAGGGCGCCGCTCATGCATGGCTCGCTGATTGGTTCACAGACCAAGGCATTGCGACCATCGAAGTCAGCTCAAAGGCGGAAGCCCTCAACCTCAATTGTGGTGCAGGGGACTTTTCTCCAACTCAAACTTGGACGCATGAAGAAGCAGCATCGTCACCCCACCTTCTTCTTCAAAACCTCAAACCCGCTCCGTTGGGAACGCTTGTTGGTGCAGCCCTCGACGGCGACGGTGACCGCTGTTTGGTGCTGCGTGCAATCGAAGATGGGTACATGGTGGTCGATGGGGATGCGATGGGCGACACCATCCTGAGCGCAGCCACAAGCAACAGCGATGCCCCATGGGTGCTTGCAGCAAGCATCGAATCCGACTTGTCGTTGCTCTCAACAGTGCACCGCCTGTCAGCTCAAGTTTCGGCCGTTGAAACTGCGGTTGGCGACAGGTGGCTCTCCAAAGCCCTTGGAAAAACCCTCGTCACTCAAAGCACGCCTCCTAGGTGCATTGGCGTGGAAGACTCTGGGCACATCGTGATGGCTACACGCCACCCGCTCACCCTGGAAAAATGGGCCCTTGTGGGTGATGGAGCGGCAACCCTGACTGTTTTTTTGCTGGCTTTTTCCTGCGGTCACAACGATCCTCACATGACCCGTGGCTGGAAGCAACGGCGCTCGGTAAAGGATGTCGACCGGCAACGCTGGAGCGGTTCAAACGAACTTGCAGACGAAGTGGAAGCCTTGGCGCGTGCGTTCTTCGAACAGTGCGGCGATGTCGATTCGTGGGATCGGCACGGACTGGAAGGGGAATCGAACCTCATGTTGGTTTCCCTTAGGCTCAACGGTTCACCAGCATCGCTTGGCATCCGCAACAGCGGGACTCAAGCAAAAATCAGCGTTTCTTTGAGGCTTGCACCAGACATCGACGCTTCACCGATGGAGGCGCTCATGGAGAACATCACAGCGCTCCTTTCTTCGGCGATGCGAATTTGATTCAAACAAGGCTACTGAGCGTGCTTTGACGGCCTTCAATGCCAGATGACAACAAAACCATCGCCGCAACAACCCGTCGGTCGATTTGATGTTCACTTGGAATCATGACGGTGGTGCTCTTTAGGATAGGATTGAGGCCTTGCTTAATCATGATGCGCGGTTGGCCCGCAACTTCAATGTGGTATGTTGCAGGTATGAAGGGAATAATGCGGCGCAAGATAGCGCCACTGCCTTCAACAAAGGTACCGTACTGTTGGCCCGCTGAATCGTTAAGGAAATACGTGTCTTTCAGAAATGAACGCATGCCTTTTCGTTGAATGGAGCCGAGATTTTCTCCAGTTTGTGCATCGGCGATGTCGTAGGTTGCTCCAAAGTCGATGATGGAACGGGCTTTGATTTTGATGAGAGGGATTTGCCTGCCCTGATCAGCATGGATCACCAAATCCTCTTTCAACTTGAATGCCTTTTTTCGGGCGTACCCGATGGGATTGCCTGCGGCATCATGGAAACTGAAGGTTTGAGCCACAAAATCAAAAAATCTACTTCTGATGGTGTAATGATTGGCGGTTAAAAGTTCACTCATGCTACCACGAGACCATAACCATTGATAGGTTTTCACCCGTCCTCAATCATTCGTTAGCCATTTCCCCTTCGAAGGTTTGAGTGAGCCATGTCACAACACCCAACAACATTGCAGAGGCAACCAGCATGGCCAAAAGACCAGAAACCGAAGATCCACCGATGAGTACGATGGCCGCGAGGATCCAAGCAAGCACCAAGTCAAGGGCGCCAACAATTCGCCATCCTTTGCGAAGGGTGAGGATGCCACTGACCCATGACACGGTCGAAGCGATGAGGATAAAAATCACAGCATAAACGAGGGAAGGGAATCCAAAGCAGGCAACCAGCAACAGCAGGTGCAAGGCCCACAAACCAGATGGTAGCCAAAGGCCAAGCCGGTTTGCAACAGTCCACCCCACAAAGCCCGCAGTCACTGTGGCCATGCCCGTTGCGACAAGGTAGGTTGGGATGGGTGAAACGCCAATCATGTCGGGCGCCCACATCATGATGCCTTGAATCACAAGCGGAAGCGTCACCCACGCCGCAAGGGCGGGTGCAGGTTGCTGCCACCACACGCTGCGGCGAGCGGTCAACGCCATGGCGAACAAACCGGCGACGCCGAAGGAGAGTATGCTTACCGCAAGCACCCACGAGGCTCGGCCAGCAGCCCCCCGATGATCTTGCATGTCCCGCTTGATTCGCTTGCCTTCAACCCAATCAAACCCGAGAACGGACCCGAGCAAAACGACTTCGATGCCGATAAGGGGCACGCTCGAAGTGATGCCAAACGAGGCGAAGGGGTCAACGTTGAACGGCAATGGAACTTCCCCGCCAATAAGCAGGCAAACGATCCGATCGAACAAGGTGAGGAACACGACCGCTTCCAATGCATTTGGAAGCCTCAAGCCCAAATCATTGCGGCCAACCAAACCAAGTCCGGCCAGCAGCACCAAGCCGCCAACAAGGACGAGCAGATGGACTGTGTTGTCAAGAACAACAACCGAATTTGAAGCTCGGCCAGCAACGTGAATCAGCACGAGGCCCGCCATAGCAATAGCAATCGGGGCCTCAATCCCCAAAATGTCAGGCAGCCTCAGTCCAATTTCGTTGGCTCGCAACCTTGCTGCTCCGACGAACAACAACGAGAGCATCACGCCAAAAGACAGGGCCAGCAGTGTGCTTCCAGTCATGAAGGAAAGGAGGGTTGTGGCGAGGATTGTCGTGATGAGGAACATCAGGGTAATGGTGGGTTGGTGATGGATGTCGCCGACCTCAAGGTCATGTTTTCCCGCGGTGCTCCAGTTCTTCGAACGCTTGCGTTGCTTTTCTGCGAGCGCAAGCAGTTCGGTGTCAACCAAACGAAGCGACGGTTGACTGGGTGGGGCAGGTTGTTCAGTTCCAGCACTCAGTGCGGGTGTTTGTTGATCCAACTGAATGACGGTTTGGGCCGACACATCCAGCCCAGCATTCGCCCGTTCGACAAGTTCCAGCGTCGAGACCCCCTCATGCTGAGAAGCGTCCATGAAGGCCTGCATCCGTGCTTTCTTTTCTGCAATGCGTAGCAAGCGATCTTCCCGCTTCGCAAGTGCGCGCAATCCCGATCGGAATTCACCCTGTATAGCCAGATAAGAACCAGAACCAACAAATGCCAAGATGGCAACAAGAATAACCGATGACATGCTCAGCGTTACGCCAGCAAGGCCCATTGTGATGATAAGCCCAAGCGCTGCAAAGGCGGGCGGTAACAACTTCTCTAAGGTGACAGCTCGCTGGAGGTACTGGATTAAAGCCATCACGCCGACAAAGCACAGCACGAGCAGGTTCAGTTCGGGTGAAAGCAGGTTCTCAGCGCCTGTGAGTTGTACGTTTGTGATTGGTTCAAGGCTGATGACGATGTAAAAGCCTGCCATAAATGCGAGCATGAGGGTTAACAACCTACCAGGGAGCGCTTCCGTCAATTCCAGTTCGATCTGAGACGCCCCATCTCGCTTGCGCTTATCGGATGCATAGAGCATCAAACCACAGGCCGCAACCAACATCATGGCCCATAGAGCAGACTGACCAAACCGCCACACGAGGATCAAGGCAAAGACACCCCAAACGCTCATCAAAGTGCGAGGTTTTCCAAGGTGCTTGCCTCTAAACACCATCAACGCATGCCCAATGAGCAGCATGCCCATCACGCCAAGCAAGCCCAGCATCGGCAGGCCTCCTGGCCGAGCGACGGCCCAAATCACGCCAACGGAGACGATGAAACTCAAGTTCCACAGTTTTGCAATGCCCGAATCCCTAAACCGGGCGCCCAATTCTGAGGCTCCCGCAAACCGGGCGGCCAAGTTTAACCCGGTTTCACCGTGATGGAGGTTGACGCTGATTTGTTGCACTACGAGCAATGCCATCCATGCAGCGAGGTCAAATTCATTCAGCACGACAGGGATCAAATCCGCCGAGATCAGTCTGTCTTCAATGTTGGTTGCAAACAGCATCAGCCACGCCCAAGGGGCGAGCACAGCCATGCCGGCGATTGAAGGGGATTCGCGTTTGACCGCCAACCAAGACAGCCCGGTCCAAACCGCTCCCTGCGAAGCGAGCAACAGCCTCCCGTTTCCACCCTGATCGCCGGCAGGAATCAGCAGTGTGAGCAGAATGACAATGACGCCACCGCCGAGCCAAAGCACATGGTCGGAAACTGAAGTTTGGTTTCGCAGCAAGGCCGAAGTTGTCAACGCCGCGGTAATCAACGCATAGAGGCTGTATCCGCTGAGCCCCGCAGGCAGTTCGATGTCAAAGGCTCCAGAAGCCAGCAGCGACAACCCGATGAGTAAAACGGGTGCGGGGTAGAGAATAAATGGGGCCAAATCTTTCAGATGAACGCCTCGAACAACAAGGTATGAGGCGCTGAAAGCGGAAACTAAGAGCAACAGTTGAGCGAGCGCGTAGCCTGTCTCAAGGCGGTGTGCAGCGATGGCTAACAGCGCCCCAATCATGCCAAGTCCAACGCTCACAGACCAAAGCGCAGGTTTGCCAAGCCCGAGCGCCTGCAATGCATCAGAGAACCAGTTTTCGGCTCGAACGAAACTGGCAGCCACCACGGCGTTGGTTGCGGTCACGCCCGCCATCAACAGGAACAGCAAAAGTTCGTCATCAAAGCCAACCAAATTGACACCAAAAACAACCCAATCGTTCGACAAAGCGTGAACACCAACCCACAAGTAGGACGAAGCAATTCCGAGGCTCGCCAAGTTCCCCGAATTCCTCAAGAAAGCTAGGCTGTGCATCAGCAGGGTGCCTGCACCAATCATGATCGCGACGCCAATTTCTCCATACAATGCACCAGCAGCGCTTCCGACGATGAGCAAAATTAGAGTGGCTTGGGCCGCGATAGCATCCTCATTGTGCCTTTGAGCGATGAAGATGTTTCCTGCAACAACGGCAAGAAGGCCAACGCCAAGCGTCTCATTTGCACCGATGGGGGAGGCATCAAACCAGCCCCAATGCCACGCATCGAGGGTCAAGCCGTAGAACAACTTCATCGAAATGATCACCCACGTCACGCCGAGCAGGCGCATCGATGGTTTCGGGATCCATCGTTCACCCAAGTACAGGCCGAACGCACCCATGGCAAACAAACCAACGCCGCTCAACAACGGCGGTAATACCGTGCCAACAAGGGCGCCAATAGCGGACCAAACCAACACCATTGCCACAAGTAAGCCAAGGCTAAGGCGCCGCTCACCGTGAACGGCCAAGTCTTCAACGCTGTCCATTTCTGGGGCATCGAGGACCGTTCCATCGCGTTGCACATCCCCTGGATTGCTTCCAACTTCATCGCCAGAAGAGAACAACGAAACAACCTCGCCTATCGCTTCGTCGACGAGTTCAGTCTTCGCGGCTTCTTGCGTTTGGTCTGGTTGTTCTTCAGCGGGAGATTCACTCACCATGAACGAGCCAAGATCGATGCCCCTCGGCCGTCGAAAATCCTGTTTTCGCAACATATCGTCGCGTGGCTTGGAAGGGGGGGCACCACCTTCGGGAACTTCAGCCATGATTCTCGCTTTATCTCGCCCCCTTGAAGGCTTTCTCACCAATGGCCGGCGAAGAAGTCAAATTCCACCCTTTTTCAGTCTTCATCGTGCCTAAACGAAGGCCCCCGCCGCACTTGGAGACCGGCCTTTTTCAAAGAATAGCGAGGCTCTCACCAAAAGGGACAAAGAGGGCCTGTTTTACGCATTGCCATGGCCGAAGCCCACGGGACCCCAACCGGGGACCTTTCTTCGTACGGAATCACCCCTGCGGGTGATGTGTACTGGAACCACGATGCCCACACGTTGATTGAACTTGCAGTGGCCCGCGGCGAAGGTGTTTACAGCGCCGATAAAGCCCTCGTTACAGAAACTGGAGAACGCACAGGCCGTTCACCAAATGACAAATTCATCGTCGATGAACCTTCGACCACAAATGACGTCAACTGGGGCGATGTCAACGTTTCAACCGATGCTGAAACATTCTTCAGAATGCGAGCAAAGGTCGTTGACTATCTTTCCTTACAAGGGACCCTTTTCGTGCAGGACCTCTACTGTGGGGCGGACTTCAGCGAAGCGCTTCCAATCCGAGTGATCAACCAGAACGCATGGCACAACGCCTTCGCTCGAAACATGTTCATTCGCCCGAGCACCGATCAACTTGAGCACCACACGCCAGAATTCACAGTGTTGCACGCACCTCATTTCGAAGCAAGCCCTGAAGACGGCCTCAATTCTCAATGCTTTGTTATCGTCAATTATGCGGAAAAGGAAGTCATCATCGGTGGCACCCGCTACGCTGGTGAAATCAAGAAGTCAATTTTCTCGGTGATGAACCTCATCTTGCCAAAGAAGGGCATTCTCCCAATGCACTGCTCTGCCAACACCACGGGCGACAACACCGCCATCTTCTTCGGTCTTTCTGGCACTGGAAAAACCACACTTTCCGCCGACCCTAAGCGCGCATTGATCGGCGACGATGAGCACGGTTGGGGCTCAAACGGGGTGTTTAATTTTGAAGGCGGCTGCTACGCTAAACTGATTGATTTGTCAGAAGAAGACGAGCCCGCCATCTTCGGAACAACCCGCAAGTTCGGTACTGTTCTGGAAAACATCGTCATGGATGACGCCGGTGTGCCAGACTTCCACGACACCAGCAAAACGCAAAACACCCGCGGTTCTTACCCGATTGAATTCATTGACAACCGCACCATGGATTCGAAAGGCGGCCACCCACAGAACGTAATTTTCCTCACCTGCGATGCCTTTGGCGTTCTGCCCCCGATCTCGAAACTCACCCCGGACCAAGCAGCATACCACTTCATCTCGGGATACACTGCGAAAGTTGCGGGCACAGAAATCGGTGTCAAGGAGCCACAAGCGACCTTCTCCGCCTGCTTCGGTGAACCGTTCATGCCCATGCACCCCGGCGTTTACGCTGACTTGCTTTCCTCAAAGATGGCCGAACACGGCGCTACGGCCTGGCTCATCAACACTGGATGGTCTGGCGGCGCATACGGTGTTGGCAGCCGGATGAAGATTCGTCACACCCGTGCCATGCTCAACGCTGCATTGGACGGCGATTTGGACAATGTTGAATTCGTCAAGGACCATCGCTTTGGCTTTGAAGTTCCTGTCGAATGCCCCGATGTTCCTTCTGAAGTGCTTCAACCCCGCAGCACTTGGGCGAGCAAAGACGAATTCGATGCAACCGCCGACAAGCTCGCAGCCATGTTCAACCAGAACTTTGCTCGCTACGCACAAGGCGTGTCCGAAGCCGTCAACAGTTCAGCACCTTCGCCGTTGGCGTGATCACAAAAAGTCAGTTAGCGAGAGTTGCTTTGCACGATCGTTGTTGAACAGTGAATCGACGCTGTCAGCCAACCACTCGACGTTCTGCTTGGTGTAATTGTCTACGCCGTAGGTTGCCATTACGTGCTTTGTCACCTTGATGTACTTGCGAACAGCGCCTTCCGAGACGGTAAGGGCGAGGTTACCACCGCACAATCCACCTTCGGATTTTGCCACACCAACGCTCGCAAGCCCCTGACCAGAGGATTTCTTCGGCTGAATGCAGGCACCAGCAATTGGCATTCTTCGGTAGGAGTGGGCGCACTTGAGGCAACGAACTTTTTGTCGGGCATAGGCGTTCATGTTGCCTCGCAAATCAGGCAAAAAGTGCGAACGCACCACGCTTGAAGCGACCGTTCGCACATCCACGGCGCGCAAGCGATGACCAAGGTCGAGTTGGCCGTTCATTTTGTCGATCATCGTATCGAGGGTTTTGTAGGCTGAAAGCGCAGGACCTGCGTCGATTGCGTCGCAATCGTGGGTGTAACCGTAGCCGCGAACCGCAGCGACGCTGCCAAGCCGGCGTTCGACGAAATCCATCCGCTCGGCAATCGTTTTCGGGTGCGGTTGGCTGAGGGTCGTTTCATAGAAATCCCGTTCATAGAACCATCCTGAGTCAACGTTCAGTGCTTCTTTGTCCACCTCGGTTGGGTTCAAGCGGGTGGTCAACACCAGCGGGGCGTCCATCAGTCCACCTCGGTTGGCGGGCAAGATTTCCCTGCTAAAGTTGAGCAAACCATCCATCAAGAGCAAGATTGCATCTTCGTCACCGTCGCAATTCCGTCGCTTTGCAGCGTGGAAGAGCGGGTGGGCGTAACCTCCGGAACAATCAGCCCAGCCGATGATGCGGCTGAGCACGCCGCCAGAGGTGTGAGGTGCAAGTGCGCAGATCAGGTGGCCGACCAAGTCGTCGGGTGTGTTGACGTTGTAGTAAGGCTCCATGCCATAGAATCGAACCAAGAGGTCATCGATGAACTTCGCAGTCCGGACAAAGAATTCGCCGGCGTTTTTGGCGACAATGAAGTCTTGAGGGAACAGTTCCAACATTTGTTCATCGTTTTTCAGTGGCGCCCCTTCGACGTCGTGGGTATAGCCAAGCGATTCGATGGTTTGCCATTGAACGCCGATTTCCCGCGGCGTGAAATGCGTCACCGGTACATCGCTCATGTCGAAACGAACCGTGCCGTCGCGGAACACTGGCAGTTCAAATTTGGCCCTCAACAGCCCCTTTTCGATCGCTTCAGGCGTTTGGTCCCTCGATGCAATCTTCTTCATGCACTTGACCGTTCGTGGAATACGATCGAGTCCAAGTCGGATTCTGGCGTCCTCGAGGATGGTGTCCAATCGAACGGACTGAATCTCACCCCGGCGCCGTCGCTTGCTGTTTTCAGACTCGCGCATTGCGGTTCTGCCACGGCAATTTACACCGACTCGTTCCTCACCTTGTTCGTCCAACAATCGGTGATGGCAGATCACGAAAGGCGATTCTTTGCCACACTTTGAACAAATTCGCCGGCCCATTTGCACGCGGATGGTTTGCTTTGAGGCAGCGATGGACATCAACCTCTGATTGCCACCGGTCAAGTCGATGGGGAACAAAGCGTGGGTCATCGGATTCATAATACGCGGCGCCGCTTTCTCTGGACGGCCCATGCGACAGCCAACTCGAACAGGGGCGGAATGCTCCCATCGGAGATCGGACATTTTGCGGACTTGAATCATAATGCCATCCACTGCGTGATCGTCCTCATCGATTTGAGCAGCAAGGTAGCGCGGGGGGTCATCTGGACCCGGGTCGGGGACTTCATCGGCGGCATCGCGGCCAACTTGGTCGGTTTCAGCGATGCCAAGCCCGCGTTGCCTTGCATCGGTTTCTGCAGCGATCCTCACGGTTGCTTTCGCCGCCTTGAGTTCAGCCAACCGCTTGCGTTCTTCGGTGAGGGTGATGTGCGCTTGACGCAATTGTTCGATGCGGTCCTCGAATCTGCTTCGAGCATCCACGATTCGCAACGGGGCATCACCGTCGAAGCTGAAGCCGAGGCCTTCCAACACAGCGGGCCAACCAGAGGTGATGATCAGGTCTTCACCATCGTGGTGATGGGCAAGGCCGAGGATCATGGCTGCACCTTTGGCGATACCGTGCTGCACAAGCGTCCACGCTTCCGGGGTTTCCCCCCCAAATAGAGGGGCAATCGGGCGCATTTTCGGACCTGGGATTGTGTGAGATTCGACGTCTTCAATGCCCTCAGGGCGGAGCACATCCATGGCCTCCGGGTGCCAGCCCTTCACGCCACCAGCGATTCGCATTTGGCGCGCTTCAGGGCGGGGGTAAGCGTTCAGTCCACGTTCGGATGCGGCCGATTCGGTCTTTGTTGTACCATGTGGCTCAAGAGTCGAATCTTCCAGCAGCGTCAATACGCTTGGCATCCATTCCAGCGGAAGGTCGAGGAACCAGGGATTGTGCGGGGGTGGAAGTGAAGTTTTGAAGCGCTGAGCGATGGCCTTTGCTTGCGCCCATGTTGGCCGAAGTTGACGCAAATAATTGTGCCACCTTCGCCGGTTGTGAAATTGTTCATCAGGGTTTTCGGCGTCTTCTGGGTGGACGCCAGGGACGCCCTTCGGAGCATCCTTTCGCTCGATGTTCATCGTATTCAGAATTTCCAGAACGGTTGCCTCATCGCACAATTCTTCGAGCAAATCACTGGCCCACCAATCGTCACAATACCCGGCTGGAACGAGGTTTTTGTTGTTCTCCATGAACTCCCCGTAGCCAAGCACCAACTCGCCGTTGTCCCAAACAGTGCCGACTTGCGAGCGGATGAGGGCGAAACTCGGAGCGTCGTCAAGTCGCAAAAACCGACCGTCTCGCAGCACAACCCAAGGACCTTCAGTGTCATCCGAGGGCGTGATTGCACAGGCTTTCCCGGGCCGTTCAATCTTCATTTGAGTGCCGATGGTGATGAAATCATCCATGGCCAACATCGAGGCGGTGTTGGTGGATGCTGCTGCAAGTCCCGAGGGGCGGGCCCGACCGTAGCGCAATCGGAAGCCACCCGCTTCGAGTGGTGCTCCAAACACGGGACGTCCTGCGATGATGTCCTTCATGAATTTGGTAATGGTTGGAACCTTTCGTGATTTGAACACCGGCCCACTTCCACTTGGCTCCTTTTCCTTGCCTCGGGCTGCAAATTTGGAGATGAAATCCCAGCCGGGAACGCTCAATCGCTCGGTGTGCTTTTGGATTTTAGGCGCCTTCAAACACATGCCTTCTCCGATGACAAGCAGAACACCACCGCGAATTCGGGGCTCGTCAATGTTGCGAACCCTTCCATAACCTGCGCATTCAATTTTCTCGGTTGATTCACCGTTGATCATGATTGGGCAAGCCCGAACGATTTCATCAATTTCGGCCGGTGACGGCCGGTATTGCAGGTTGCCGCGGTACAATCCAAACTCTTCCTTGACCCGCTCAACTTCTGGGTCGGTGGGTTGGTAATGCCCGATGTTCAGTTCCCTGCGAATCATGTCAGCGATGAGAACGGCGAGGGCTTGGGCGGTACCGCCAGCAGCTCGAATCGGGCCGGCAAAGTGGACAGACACAAATTGAGAACCGTCGATGTTGTTGAGCAAACGAACTTCGCTGATCCCTTCGAGGGGGGCGACAAGCACCGCTTCAGTGAGCACCGCTAGGCCGACGCGGAGACCAACGTCGATGGCGGTGACGAGGTCGTAGCCTTTCTCGCGGAAACCCCGGGCCACTGATTGAGCCATCATAATCGAGGTTGTTTCACGGTCATGCTCGGCCAAAAGCGTCCGAATATCATCGGCCACTTCATAGCCGTCAAGGTATGTAATTAGCAATTTTTCAGTGCGCCCTGCAAGGTCAGCAGCGCGGGGAATTTCAACGAATTCTTTGTGATCATACCCTTTCTTTCTGGCTTCCTCGGCAATGATATACGCTTCATCAGCGCGCTCGTCAAGCCACTGGTGGTAGGCTAACATTTCCGCCTCTAAACGAGCCTCATCCACGCCAATCAGAGGGTTGTGGCCCCTGATTTGCCCTGGTACTCGTTCCGTTGACATGGTACTCCTGTGATGCTTGGCGGCGACCGTTTATGAGAGGCGCGCCCACAATGCGATGGGCCAAACGATGAGCATCAAGGGAAGGAAAGTTCATTTCCATTGGTCGCGACCCCTCATCGATGACGGTACACCCTTCACTTCGTGCGCACGCCCGTTGGCCCCGACTGGTGGACCTTGTCCGCGACCTTGCCTTCATCGATGGTGGCAACGACGACGCCTTCACGTTGGCGAGTGGCCGCACTTCCCGGTGGTTTTTTGACACGAAACCGGTGATGATGCACCCCGAATCCACCCACTTGCTCGGCGAACTGTTCAACATGCGCATGGATGCACTTGGGGCAGATTTCGTTGGAGGTCTTGAGCTTGGAGCGGTCCCTTTGACGGCGATTGCAGTGACGGCATCCCCAGCAGATCATCCTCGTCTGGGCTTCATGGTTCGCAAGGAAGCCAAAGGCCGAGGCGGGCGAAAAACAAACAATCCCCCGGGCATCGAAGGCTCTCCCTTGAGCGGAGGGGGCAGCATTGTGATCGTGGAAGACGTCACAACAACGGGCGGTTCTGCAATTAAAGCGGTCGAACGAATCCACAACGACACGACCTGCAAAGTCATCGGCGTCATCAGTATTGTTGACCGAGAAGAAGGGGCGGCTGAAGCGTTTGCAGCAGCAGGCATCCATTTTGAGAGCATCATGACCCGTTCCGACGTGGTCGGTCAGTGAGGGCGTTGTATGCCTGAAGTGCTCAACCCGGCCAACACCTCGAACGAAGGGCTGACAGAATCATCTCCAGACTCGACGGCCCCAGCAGGGCTTGTTTTCTATCACGCCAGTGAAGGGAAGCCACTCGCTACGCCTTGGCAGGTTGCCTTGATACGTTCCCAACTGCTTTCATACGCATCACTCCCGGAGGGGATCATCCTCGACTGCGCCTGTGGAAGCGGCATTCAACTTGCAGCCCATGCCTCGGTGTTGCAACGCCCTGCGCTGGGCGTCGAACTCAATCCAAACCGAGCGCAAGCCAGCGCCTACAACCTCAAGACAATTGCCGAACAACGAAACGAATTGACATCAGAACGCATGGCAACAACCCGCATCTTGGTCGGCGATGGGCGCGACGGTGCGGGTATTTTGTCATCGTTTCAGGACGATGTTGGGTTGGCCCAACCGCCAAAAATCGCCCTGCTTCATCTCGACCCTGCGCGACCTCGAAACAGCAGAACGCACGGGCTTGAAGAAATGGCTCCGCGGCTTGATGAAGTCTTCGAGGGCTGGCTTCCTTTCCTAGAAGAAGGTCGAAACGGCCCTTCACTCTTGCTCGACCTATCGCCTCGTTTGACTCATGATCAACGCCTTGCTGTCGAAGCACTCGTCGACCTCACCTGGCCGGGCCTGCTCCGAACGTGGGTGTGGACTTCGCGGGGCCGTGGGCGGGTCGACCGTCTGGCGTTGTGGCTTGGGAGCGCTGCCGAAGAAGCTGTGGCGCGGCGTTTTGTCCGCGTCCCTCCAACGCTCGGTGCAGAACCAACAATTGTGTCTGGTGGTCGCCGGCTCATGCACGGCTCAGGCCACCCCATCGAGGTAAACCGGCCACCGCGCCGCGGCGAACGAATCAGCATCCTCGATGCTGCGCTTGTCGAGAGTGGACTTGCCGAAGATTGGTTGAAGCGAGTTTCCAAGGAGGAAAACATCGCTTGGGGCGTGGTCGAAGGACGCCGACCCCAGATTCATCATGACCATCCATTGCGCCTTGAGGACCCAGCAGATCGACTGCTTGTTCAGGCGACAGGCCGCGTCGTGGCGCTGGCCAGAATGCCTCTGGCTGTCGCTCATGTCGACCGATTGGTCGAGGTGCTTCTGGAGCACGACATTGGTCGTTTGACCGTTCGCGCAACCCTCCCACCTGAAGTTCAACCGAAAGTCCAGGGCGCCATCGACCGCCAATTAGGACGGCGGCATGGTCGCAGGGATGCCTTTTTGGTCCAGCAACCCGGCGATGAAATGCTTTTGATTTGCGTCGTTGAATGAACCAACCCAATTTGAGTCGTTTCCCCGGCGTCGAAATTTATGTCAGTATCGCATTCAGCATCGCGATGAGCGCGTCGCGGTCTTGATATAGGGGAGGTTTGTCCGAAACCTGCTTGACACTATGTGTTGAGCAAAAAGGTGAACCGACATGGCAAGACCCAAAGATGAGGATTTAGGAGAAGATTTCTCGTATATTCTGCGAATGGCAGATACCGATATGGACGGGCTAAAGACGCTCGCAACCGCATTGACTTCGGTCAAAGGCGTCGGTGCACGCACAGCAGTTCAGATTTGCAAGAACACCGGATTTTCACCTTTCTCACTTGCCGGCCACCTTTCAATCGAAGAACAAGAAACCCTCCGCATCGCTATTGAAGGCTATGCGGAAACCGTCCCACTCTGGATGCTCAACCGTCAACGGGATATCGAAACTGGCGACGAACTCCACCTCACCGGTCAACAAGTCTCGTTGACGCTCAAAGACGACATCGACCGTCTTCGAACCATGAAGTGCTACCGTGGTGTTCGCCACGCAAGCGGCAACAAGGTCCGTGGCCAACGTGGCCGCTCGAACGGTCGTGGTGGCCTCACACTCGGTGTGAAGCGAACCAAGTGATATGGAGGGATGATAAATGGGAGAACCAAAGTTTGCACGTCCAAAGTTCGACACACCTTCCCACCCGTGGAAGGCAGAGCGCATTGAAGAAGAACACGCGATTCAGAAGAATCACGGTCTCAAGAACATGCGAGAAATCTGGAAGGCCAAGTCCCAACTCCGCCGGCATCGACGCCAAGCTATGCGCTTGATCGGTATGGCTGACGACAGCATTTCTCACTCAAAGCGAGAGATGAGCGACTTGACTCATTCGTTGCACAACAAGGGACTCATCGCCTCCGATGCATCGCTCGACGACATCCTTTCGCTCGGCACCGAGGATATCCTCAACCGCCGTTTGCAAGCGCAAGTCTACTACAAGGGACTCGCTGCTACCATGAAGCAAGCACGACAACTCGTGACCCACGGTCACATCTGTGTTGGCGACCAAAAAGTCACCATTCCTTCATACCCCGTGAGCCGAGACGAAGAAGAATTGATCAAGTACCACATTTCTTCTGACTTGAATGACTCAGAACACCACATTCGAAAGGCCATTGACGGACGCGCTTCCTCTGCAGAATACGCAGTTGAAGAAGAAGAAGTGGACCCAGAAGCAACCGCAGAATTCGCTGAAGAAGTGAAGGAAGCAGCAGCAGCGGCACCTTCCGCAGCAGACGCTGGAGGTGACGAGTGATGACACGACGTGCAATTATCAACATCTTCAGTTCTTACAACAACATCCTCATGACGGCAACCGATTTGACCGGTGCCGAAACCATCACGACCTGCTCCGGCGGTCAAGTGGTCAAGTCCTCTAAGGACAGCGGCGGACAATTCGCAGCAACCCGTGCTGCCGAAAAGATGGCCGACACCCTCAAGGAAAAGGAATTCACTCAATTGATCATCAAGTACCGTGCACCTGGCGGCAACTTGTCAAACAACACCGGTCCAGGCGCTCAAGCAGCCATCCGTGCACTCACCCGTGCTGGAATGACCATCACCCGCATCGAAGACGTGACGCCAATCGCTCACGACGGTACCAAGAAGAAGGGTGGCCGCCGTGGCCGCCGTGTCTGAAGTTTGAGGTGGATATTATGGATGCAAAGATTGTTGACGGCTGGCCCCAAGGAAACGCGATTCGAATTCTTCTGACCAACACAGACGCTGCTCAGGTGAATGCAATTCGCCGCGCCCTTATTGCGGATGTTCCAAAGCTCGCAATCAACCGCGTAGATTTCTCTCAAGGTGTCAACCAAGACAACAAGGGCGAAGTGCTCGAATCGGTCAACGTTCTGCCTGACGAAATCATTGCTCACCGCTTGGCTATGATCCCAATCCCAACCTTCCCAGAAGAAGGCATTCACTTCTCAGATGCATGCCCTAACTGCATTGAACTTGCAGAAGAATCGAAAGGCTGCCCATCTTGCCAAGTGTTGTACTCCCTCTCTGCCCGTGGCCCAACCGCCGATGCTGAGGAAGATTACAAGACCGTTTACGCAGGCGACTTGACAACCATCTCCGACCAAATGTTCGATATCCGCGACGAACACAAGCGCATCCCATTGACCATCCTCTCGAAGGGGCAGTTCCTCGAATTCTACGCCTTTGCTACACTTGGCCGAGGCCGAGACCACGCCAAGTGGGCTTCCGCTGCAGCAATCGGTTTCCGACCGCAACGCATCGCTAAACTCAACAAGCCAAAGAAGGCAGCAATTCTTTTCGATCTTGGACTAAAAACCACCGACGGCAAGGACATCAACGCCAAACTCTTTGGAAAAGACAAGACAATCACCGACATCAACCACATCATCGATCTTGAAGCAGCGCTTCACCAAGTCGGCCCGGGAACCAACCGCGACGCTGAGTTCGCTGATGCAATCACACTCGAAGAAGTTGAGCATTCCTACGTGTTCTCGTTCGAGACCGATGGCAGCCTTACGCCACAGCAAGCCTTCAACGGCGCAATGGATGAACTCAAAGCTCGCTTTGACAACCTCACCGGCGACATTGAGCGGGCCTTTGCTTGACTGCTTTTCGCTTTCAGACGCTTCTGGTCAACTCAACCCTTCTACGCGAGGATTGATAACGGAGCATAGCAACGGTTTTCCATGCAGAACGCCCGCCGTATGGCCATTTGCCTCACGCTTTTGTTCCTCGTCGCTCCGATGATGCCATTCGTAAACGCCCAGTCAAGCGAAATCGAAGATGCAGTTCAATCGAAGACGTTGACTGAATCTACAATTGATCCTGCGCTTCTTTTACCACTTTCTTTCGGCCAAAAGTCGCTCGAATCTCTAACGCCAAGGGTGGTCACATCAAGCGGACGAGCCGCATGCCCAAGCCCATCGAGCTTGCAGTCCGATGGCGGATCAAGCGGTGATGCCGGCGCTGACGCTAACACTTCGCGCAGCCTAGGCACAGATCCAAGTTCTGGGAACACGGGCGTCCAGGGATGCGTTGACGCCACTGACACCGATGACTGGTACACGGTAACAACCACTGCAGGTAAAGACGTGGATGTTGAACTCGTTGTGCCAACTGGAGCAGATTTCGATCTTTATTTGGTGGACTCAACGGGCTATGAATACGACTATTCTTGGTCCGAATACAACGATCCGTTGGAAAAGGTATCCACTGGTGGAACCAGTTTCTCTGGTGTTGCGAGTACCTTTTACATCAACGTTCGAGCCTACTCAGGGGACGGCCAATACACGCTTCGCACATGGACAAACAGCACCCCCCCGCGTCCAGATTTGATTATCAGTTCGATCACCGAACCATCGACCGGCCAAGCAGGTGCAAGTGTAAGCGTCGAATACGTGGTGGAGAACATCTACAACGGAACCTCCGGTTCATTCGAAGTGCAATTTATCCTATCAAGCGACCAAAACTTTGATCAATTTGACACCTTAATCGATCTCTCGGAATCCGAAGGGACCCTCACAGAAAACACAAGTCGCACCACGACAACATCGGTTACTCTGCCCAATAGCTTGGCAAATGGAACCTACTACTGGATCATCTGGGCCGACGGATATGGCAACGTGACCGAACAAAATGATACCAACAACAACCTCGCATCCGATGGCGTCATGCTTGTTGGTGAATCCTGTGATGACTTGCATCCAAACGGACAAGACGATGCAGGCCTTGGCACAGACGCTCCCAAAAACGAATCTGGAGCGTCAATTTCGATGGGCAACAACGTCACAGACAGCTACACAGGTTGCATCGATGGAGCGGATGCCAACGATGTCTTTGCCTTCGATGTACCTGCGAATCACACGATAGAAGCCCAAGTCACCTTCGACTCCTCCAGTTTCTTCACCGTTGAACTCGCCTATGGGGCAGCCAACAGCGTCGACTATGTTGGAACTTCTGGATTTGTAAGCACCCTCGCAACTGATTACGACGGCATTGGCGGAACTTATTTCCTCAATATTTCGTACTCCGGCACCGGTGTCAATTGGACGCTTGATGTCTGGACCAACTACTCAACTCCGGAACCAAATTTGATCATCAACAGCATCGATGCCCCGGTAACAGCAAACGCTGGGACCTCGTTCACTTTTGAGGTCGATGTCAACAACACGGGCACCCTCGCTGCCCCAACAAGCACACTCACAGCTTGGATCTCAGTTGATGGAGCCCTCTCTGACTTGGACATGGAACTTGGTAATGCTTCAGTGCCTGCTTTGGACGTCAATGCCTCACAAATGGTTCAACTGACAGGCACCATCCCAGCAAACGCGCAAGGTGGTAATTACACCCTGATTGTTATGGTTGACTCTGACGAAGTGATTGATGAGAAGAGTGAATTTGACAACGAGGGTTATGCCGAAGAAGAAGTGCTGGTTGACGTCAAGGCAACGGCCTGCCCAACCCAAGACGATGCAGGATCGGGCTCAGATGCAGGCTCGGATGAGAATGGCGCGTACTTTGTCGGTCAAGATGTTTCGATGACCATCACAGGTTGCATTCACAAGGATGTTGACGATACAGACTGGTTCGAACTCTCGGTATCCCCCGGGCTCAACCTCACCGTGACCCTAATCAACGCACCTGACCAAGACGCAGACCTGTTCCTGCGCGACAACGCTGGCGAATGGTTTGATCGAGGTTTCCTTTCTGGTTCGAACGATGAAAGTGCAACAACAATCGATTCTACCAACTACGCTGGCACAGGTGGCACATTCTACATCAGCGTTGAATCATGGCTCTCCCTTGGCGTGTACACCCTGGTGATTGAAACTGAAGGTGTGGACGCAAATTCGTTTAATTGTGGCCAACAAAATGACCTTGGCCTCGGCCAAGACGCACCAGCAGGTAATGGCATCAACATCGGTCAAAACCCATCCATAGGCGGCGAAGGATGCTTCTCAGGCTCCGATGAATCGGACATTTATTCGTTTAGCATCATGGACAACGAGAACTTTGATCTCCTGTTTGATGCTGATCCAAGCCTGCCATTCACGGCGACCCTTCAGGACGCATCTGGAAACCTTATTGCATCCGTAGACAACACCAGCTACGGCATGGTGTTCCAGTCGTTGGACACCGATTACGAAGGCCTAGACAAAGATTACGTCCTCATCATCGATGCGGCCAGCGGTGTTGGTCGCTACAACCTCTCAATCAACCCAACCGGCCCGGCGCCTGCAGATGTTGGTGTCGATTCGCTTGTCTGCCCGACCGACCACACCTCTGGCGAAGAAGTGCAGGTTTCGTGGGAACTGGTGAGCCTTCGTGGACCTGGAAACGATGTTACAATTACGATTCACATCGACTTGTTGGACATAAACGGCTCTGAAGTGGCTCGAATGGTGACAACAGCCGCAACCGTGTCAACTCAAGGCAACCTCACCTTTGGCGCTGATTCAGAGTTCTTTACCACCCCTGATGAAACAGCAACGGGCGTTTACACCTGCCAAATTACAGTTGATTTCAACGACGACCTGCCAGAAAGCGACGAAGCCAACAACATCTTCCTCGGTGAAGAATTCTTCATCCAGAACGAAGAAGAATTGTGGGCCAACGACGTCGATCGCGATGGCTTCAACACCACCGATACGGGCGATGGAATGGTCGACGACTGCCCAACCACCTTCGGAGAGTCCACAATTGACCGCTACGGTTGCGCCGACATCGATGAAGACGGCGTTTCGAACCTGAACGACTTCTGGCCCCTCGATCCAAGCCAGGCCTTGGACACGGACCTTGACTCGTACGGGGACAATTCTCTTGGAACCGATGGCGACCAATGCCCCGAAGTGCCCGGGGTTGCCAACGGCGAAGGAGGTAATGGATGCCCTGCTGCAATCACCGACGCAGACGGCGACGGTGTTGACGATTCAATCGATGACTGCCCGGAGACGCCTGCTGGCGTGCCTGTCGGTCAAAATGGATGTGAAGTGACTGAGCCTACCGATAACAACACAACGGGTGGTAATGGAAACGAAACAACCGATGGCGAGGGCAACACCACGCTCCCTGTCAACGGAACCGACGGCGACGGCGAAGGCGATGGCGATGAAACGCCAGGCGAGCCGGATTTGGACGGCGATGCAACCAACACTCAATCAGACTCAGAGATCTTTGGTATGCCACCGATGTTAATCTACGGCGCGGCTGGCCTTGTTGTCATTGCCCTGCTGTCCATGCTCTTGCTGAGGGGCCGCAACAGCGGACCGACAAGCGCCTTCGCCCAACAGGAAAAGGCGTATGACGCTGGGGCCATGCCAGCCGTTGATCCAACGATTACGGCCGAACAGTTGGCCTATGAGCAGCAACTTGTTGCCTCTGGCTATCCTGCAGATTACGCACGAGCCTACGCCGACCAGCACTTCCGCCCTTGGTTGCAAAACTGAGCCTCAAACTGAACCCATTGTGGGCGAATGCTCATGACCCCCCGGGCCCTCGTAGAGGCATGCACGCCCTTATGGAAACCAGCGCAGGAAACATCACCATCGAACTCTACCACGGAAGCGCCCCCGATACGGTTGCTAATTTCGTGCGTTTGGTCGAGATGGGCCACTACGACGGCCTTCACTTCCACCGTGTAATTGAAGACTTCATGATTCAAGGCGGCTGCCCACATTCCAAAGACCCAATGTCTCGACGAGCGGGCACTGGTGGACCAGGCTGGCAGATCCCATGCGAAGCATCTGCGCTTCGTTTGAAGCACGACAAGCCAGGCGTCTTCTCGATGGCTAACGCTGGCAAAAACACAGGCGGCTCCCAATTCTTCCTCACCACGGTAGCCACTCCTTGGCTCAACGGAAACCACGCCGTGTTTGGCGAAGTTTCCGAAGGCATGGATGTTGTCAAAGCCATTGAAGGCTGTAAGAAACTGCCAGGCGACCGCCCAGCAGCCCCTCAAAAAATCATCAAAGTAAGCATCCTCAAGTGAGGTGAGTTCATGGGCATCCGGGAGCATTTTGGCTCTTTAGGATTCGTAGACCGGTGGTTCCCCAACTACCACAACTGGTCAAGGGCGAGGGTCACCTTGTTTCTGTTGTGTTTCTATTTTCTCACTGCTGCAGTTCCTTACTTCTTAACAAATCAAATTGCTGCATGGCGCGATGCATCGCTCTTTAATCCCAACAATTTCATCGATGACATGATCCCCTACATGTCTTGGAACATCGTATTCTACTTCTCATTTTATCTCTATTTTCCAATAGTGGCTTGGTATGGTTCCAAGGAAGGCCAACGACGAATTGATGGATTTTTATTCCACCAATACCTTACACTCTCAACATGGATCGCTTGCATTCTCTTCCTCATTGCACCTGTTAAGGTTCAACTCCGACCCAAGTTAACGCTTGGAGAAGGGGTTTTCGATCAACTTCTATCGACAATCCATGAAGCCGATCCACCGTTCAATTCCTGGCCGTCCCTTCACGTATTCCAAAGCGCCCTCATTGTCATGGTCATCCGTCACTGGATGAAGTCTGATGGAACCTGGACGAAACTTCACTCTGCAATAATCTGGGCGTTCTGGAGCCTTCTTGTTCTGTCGACCATGGGAATAAAGCAACACTACATGTTTGACGCTGTAACAGGAATCTTGTTCGCAGCTTTGGTCTGGGTTTACTTCTGTAAACCAAACCTCAACCGTATCGATTCTAACTGCTAGAAGGGCAATGAGTGCATGGCCAAAACAATCGCTGGTTGCGGCGGAATCATCGCAAAACCTCGATCGAGCAAGATTGCATTAGCACTCCAAACAACGCTCATGCACCGGGGGCTTGGGCAAGAGGGCGTTACCCGATGGAAAGTGGAGATGAAAAATCTTAGCGCTTACCGATAGACTGAGCCCCTTTTTCGGGTGCACGAGGAAATAAAAATTCATTTTATGCAGGATGGGTGGTCTTTCAGTCACCTTGCTTAAATGGCAAATTCAGGCGGAATTAGCCTAAATCCCAACGCGACTGACCAACCCCCACATATCCAAGCCGTTGGCCGGATATCCGTACGAACGGTGAAGAAGTACCGCTTCCACGGCTGAGCATGGCTAATGTACGCATTGAGGCGGACACCATGGGCGAACTTGAAGTTCCAGCGGACAAATACTACGGTTGTCAAACGGCACGCTCCCTGATCAATTTCGACATCGGAGATGATACCATGCCCGTTGGCGTCATACGTGCGTTCGGCGTCCTCAAACAGGCTGCAGCAAAAACCAACGTGGCCCTTGAACAACTCGATCCCGAGGTTGGCGATCTGATTATCGCCGCAGCACAGGAAGTTCTTGACGGGCATCTGAACGACCACTTCCCACTGCGCGTTTGGCAAACCGGCAGCGGCACACAGTCCAACATGAACACCAATGAAGTCATCGCTAACCGTGCAATTGAGATGGCTGGTGGTGTCCTTGGATCGAAAACGCCGGTGCATCCAAACGACCATGTCAACCGCGCTCAATCTTCCAATGACACCTTCCCGACCGCAATGCACATTGCTGCAGCTGAAGCGATCACTCACGACTTGCTCCCGAGCGTTCGCGCCCTCCGCAACGCCCTTGATGAGAAAGCAAAAGCCTGGCATGGCATTGTCAAGATCGGCAGAACCCATTTGATGGACGCCGTTCCGCTCACGCTCGGACAAGAAGTCTCAGGATGGGTTGCACAACTCGATGCAGACCTGCGCAGAATTGACTTTGCTCTCGATGACTTGTTTGAGCTCGCTTTGGGTGGAACTGCTGTTGGAACCGGGTTGAACACACACCCTCTTTTCGCTCAAATGGTCGCTGACGAGATCGCCAACATCACAGGGCTCACCTTCTGCACGGCTGAAAATAAGTTTGCACAACTCGCAGCCCACGACGCCATTGTGGCCACATCTGGAGCGCTCAACACCCTAGCTGTCTCCCTCATGAAGATTGCAAACGATGTGCGTTGGCTTGGATCTGGCCCTCGATGTGGATTTGGCGAGTTGGCCTTGCCTGCCAACGAACCAGGCTCTTCGATTATGCCAGGAAAAGTCAACCCAACCCAAGCGGAAGCGATAACCATGGTCTGCGCTCAAGTGATGGGCAACCACACCGCCATTACCGTTGGTGGCAGCCAAGGGAACTTCGAATTGAACGTTTACAAGCCGATGATGATCCATAACCTTCTCCATTCTGTGCGGTTGTTGACAGACTCGTGCCGCACCTTCCGCTCGAAGTGCGTCGAAGGCATGGAGCCGGTAGAATCTGCTATTGCCAACCATCTTGAGAACTCCCTCATGTTGGTGACCGCCCTCAACAATCACATTGGGTATGACAAAGCGGCTAAAATTGCAAAAAACGCTCACGAGAAGGGTATGACGTTGCG
>Ga0115008_10000447_pt1 | contig 30573 bp, 26 predicted proteins | sample FraStrMetagenome_FD_87164 | JGI IMG/M metagenome (GOLD analysis project Ga0115008, IMG submission 87164) | Marine eukaryotic phytoplankton communities from Arctic Ocean - Fram Strait ARC3M Metagenome | ecosystem: Environmental > Aquatic > Marine > Oceanic | place: Fram Strait | collected... | reverse complement strand
GTTGATAGTAGCAGCACCGACTTCGATTACAGGTGTGCGCTTTAAAATCATGCAATAAATAGCACCCTTAGGCGTTTTGATCATTAAATCGAATATCATTTTATCAGTGCCACGCGATAGCATAATACAGGTAGAGTCATCGTTCATGCGCTCCCTTTTAAGATCCCATCCATCATTTATCATTTTGGAAATACTAAGCAGATTATATGCTGCTTCTGGTGTGTGCGATACCTCTTTTGATCTAATGGGCTTTAATTTTCTTCCCAACTTATCACATAAATATCCATTTACTTCTCTAACCTTAGTGGTGGTCACTGCCACTCCATTTCCCATCGTGATACTGTCTTCAGACTTAGATGCAATGCAATTCGTCATGCCATAATCATATGGTGTGGAATGACAAGTTGCTCCAGTATCCCCAATCCAAACATCGTTCCTTTTCAGTAAGTCCACTGTGTGCGACGCTGATTTCATAGAAGCGCTCACACAAATCAACTCATTCGGGGATTGGTTCACTGTTACGCCGCTAGCTTCTGAATTGATTTTCGATACCCATCCGGTTGGACGGTGCCTAGCATTCTCTGTCTTCTCCCAGCAATCGTTATCCTTGTGACCACGCTTCCCGCAGTAATTGCACTTTCCCTTAAATTTCTTACGCTTGCCAGTAGCATCATCAGATTGATTTTGTTTCAATGGGCGGTTAGGGCTGTTGGCTTTATGTCCTTTTCTTCCACACGCATAGCATACCACACTTTTCTCGACAATTGATAATCCTGTTTCCAATGGAGAGCTCTCAGCATTACTAAATCCAACATTCTTAGCGTTTATAAAACGAAATTTCTTCAGCATTTCTTCCTGTTTATCATCCAATTTGCAACTGCTGCCTTTCTTGTCCCTACAATTCTGTATAGCAGTGTCATATTCGCTTGGCGCAGCTCTGATCATTGTAGTGAAATATTTTTCGTCAGCAATGGTGTTTGTGGGAGTTGAAAAAGATATCTTGATTCCAGCTAGTCGATTGAACAGTTCTACTGGGCTATCTATAATGCTCATTATGACCTTGGCCAGTTCAGCTTCCATTTCGATGGTTGATATAATATTCTTCGGTGCATATTGCTTCTCCAGCTTCTCGTTGATGAGCACTGCGAAGCCTTCCGGCCAATCTTCAGTCATCGCTCCTGCAATCATTTGGAACACTTGATCTCCTTCAAGAGCCAGGATATAGGCACTCATCGCGTTTGAGTTTGCCTTTAGAAATTTCTTCTTAGGTTCAATTGCAGTATCTTTGTAATCCTTAGGCATCGCTGAGCTTATGCTTGGACGACTCAATAGTTGCGTTTGCATATGCTCTGAATCTGAGTTTGAACCTTTGATGATTTGATGCACTACCATCAAATGTTGGCATTTTAATTGATGTGCCTTCTGTCCCCTCACCCATTTTCAATTTCCGTTCTAACTATTACAAGGCAAAGCATGTTATTATAGGTCGGATGTGATTAGAAATCACTCCTCACAGCCCTATGTGGCTTACCTTAACCGCTTCAGTATATCCTTCTAGATGTGCCTGGACTTCTACTTAGATCTTTCGAATTATGATGGAAGGCTCAGATGCTGAGGATGCTTGAGCAACTCTGTAATATGTTAAATCTTTTATTGTTTGGTAAATTTTAGATAATAAGTTTATCCTGACTTCACACGGATCAGATTGATCTTGTACTTATCTTGCAGAAACTTGTCTGGGTACAGTATAATTGATCCACGATATTACAATCATCCACTTAACATTCACATTGTTTCATTATTGGTTTCCATAATTAATTCTTCTTAACACATACGAACAATCTACCCCAGGGTAATTCTCTTGCATGTCTTCTTAAGAGTAGAAGTTCCTGATCTATTCACGTTCAGTTCACTTGACACCGATTCATATGTCGAATACGAGTTCCACAAATTCTTATGAGAGGATGCAAAGAATGTAATTCTATATATTGAGGTCCAACAGTTGGCACGTTGTGCCTTTTTTTGGGCATCTTCAAGTTTGTTGATGAATTCGGGTATGCTGTGTTTCTTCGAGGCGGACTAAGTGATCGTCGGTAGGTTGATGATCGATGGGAGCAAATTGATTTTGCGCTTCATTGAAGTCAGGCAAGATGTCTTCTGGGGTCATGTTGGCGATGAGGGTAAAGGAGCTGGTGCAGAACCTGATGTTGATAAAGCTAAGCTCGTATATTAAAGAGCACTAGAGGAGATGGTAAAAAGTACGAGCTTAGATTATGACTATACATTAGATTACTGATCTGAAAGTGACGCACGTAATATTACACGTGGACGAACGTGGAGAATAATGTGGAGAATAATAGAGTAGTATGAATGAAGTCAGCATGGCAAAGGTGTCAGTGTTCAGTGGGACGAAGAGTGATTTCCCCATATGGTGGACCAAGCTCAATGGCACTCAAAGCAATTACGGAAATAAGAGAGGGTCTGCGAAACTTGTTCTATCAGTGGACAATTTTGGAAATCAAATAATTGGAGTTTGGTGTTTGCAGTGGATCAGTTTTATTTGACATCTATATAGAAAATTAAGGTTTCATTCTTAAGGGAAATTGAGGTACAAGATACCATTATGACGTCTATAGATACACATGTATGATACAAGTTCTTTTCACAGAATAGGTACTTTTTGTGCTATTCTAACTACGATTTTATACCTATTAGCATTTCTGATTTTCTTGAACATGTAATTGCGAGCTGCAGAAATTCAGAAACGATATTGCTAATTATGAAATGCGGCATTGTATTGTTAGTCGATCAAGATGGCCTACAGCAATCAACCTGCATAAACCTAGTACCGAATATGTATGCCAGCAATGCAGTTGAAATAATGAGGAACTTTTAGGGAACATGATATGCGTCCCGTTACTTTAATGTCAAGGAAATCGATGTTTTACGCCCGTACTATAATTCAACAAAATGTATGTTGGTTGCGCTTGCATGTTCAGTTATACGAGTAGTACGGCATGAAGATGGCAATATAATTTACCTAAGCCATTCAATTAAAGTTTTGCAAGATTTTCAATCCATTTTTGGAACTGGTACGATTAAATGACGAGGTCTCCTTTTTGGATGCTTTTCCCAGAGGTGTGGCTATTCCTGTTTCTGATCATGAGCGGATGTACAAAAATGAGACTTATACCTTATACCCGAAAACAATTTCTTTAATGTTTCCGTGAGCTTATACAATTCATAAGTCTCAAGGAAAACTTTTGATAAGGCGGTTATTGATTTGGATACGGCTGAGAAATGCAGTGGAATGACATTAGTGGCGCTATCTCTTGTTCAAAAGCCATTTTCCTTTGAACGCTTGAAAAAAATAAAAACAAAATCCAAAAATTACAATTTAATCGAACTTCTATTCAAAGGGTGAAAATTACGTTTCAGCAAACACAATTGCGTTATTCAAATTTATATGGGAACAATAGCTAATTTGATAATACAATTCATTTGAGTGATATATAATGCACCAATTTGATCGGCCAGTCCTCTGGTCGATCACCGCTTACTTCGTTACATAATTGAATTGAGTTTTGCAGCAGGCTATACCGTATGCCGGTGACCAGCATATTTTGAGAAAGTTGCACCCTCTGATGCATATTTTGGGAATCTTCTCAATCAAAAATATGTGATATCCCTTTTGTTCGTTCTGACTATCACAATGGAAATTATGAAACAATAATGAAAATGAATCATCCAGTGCCTTCGCGTACGACCACAATTGGCCCCACTATTTCTATAATTTTTTTTTGCAAACAACAAAGAGATTCCTACGTAGCTAGTTCATCGAAGTGCCATTAAGAATTCCACCCTCTCAGACCCTTTTTTGGAAAAACCGACGGTGCTAAACGAAGCTTTTTTCGTTTGCGAATGAGCGACCAATCGCATCTTTCTTCTGAAATACAACCACTGCCACTGCTGCTGTTATCGAATACAACGCACAAGATGAATTTTATCTCTAGCACTGTTTCCTTTCTTTTCACGTTATTCGCAAGAATTATTCAGAACACAATAACAAAGATAAGAAAACTTGGAGTTCACTTGGATCTTTTGGTGGGACGACCGATCCATGAATTGAATAATGATGCTACATCTTCCGCTCCGGCGATGGTGGATCGGAATGGGACCGTCCAGGAGGATACCAAAGTGACAGAGCATTTGCATCTACCGGAGCTTATTGAAGATGATGGGGCTAGCAGAGCAGCGAAAGGTTACTTTTCGTCGAGACGGAACTCTAGGGGTAGGCAGCAGGATTGCATTTCAGAGAGCTGTACTAGCGAATTACCAGATGCTTTTTCGTGCACTGAAGGTTATCCTGCAACTTGGATCACTTACGATCCAAAATTTGGTCTCATAGATAGGGCAGCGCTCATAGCACATAGGGCTAGTGGCGCTTTAAGGGAAAATTCAGATAATGTAGAGGAAAGATTGCATGCCGAAATAGGCCAAGATGAACGAGATAGAATAAAGATACTTGGCGAAGGTCATTTACCAAACGGTTGCATGGAGGAGCACAAGATTTCATCGTCATCGGAAGATTTGTCTCTGGACAAAAATCTAATAGAAGGTTGACTCCTAAAGGTGCAACCATTTTGTTCTCATCAAAAACTTTTGTCGTGGCTTACTTTTGGGAACCTAATCGATTATGTACAACCCACAAACAATTCACTACCCCCTAGATGGTTTTATTTTTGATTTAATTGCGCAGCTTATTGTCCTTATGGTGCGATAACATGTGTAGTTAGTAAAGGTAGTCGGTCTTCGATATTGATTTGTTCGACGCATTTGTACAATTTTAGGGTGGCGCCAGATAGATATGTCAGAGAATCTGTTTCTTGTTGTAGAGAACGTTCGTTTTTTCCAATGGTAAACATGTAATATAGAGATTGAATTCAATCAACATTGACGAATTTTGGAATTAATCGAGTCTTATCGGCATTTGAAACATCGACCGTGAACGAAAATGGGACAACGGCTTATACCGCAGAAAACAAAAACTTCTTCAAAATTAAAGGGTAGAGATTAATTTAGTATAGTGAACATAGTCAAGGAGATGATAGCCAAAAAGGTAGACTAGAGCCTCGCATCCTCGGAGAGCATCGTCGGTGACCAAAGTTCGACGCGAGCAAATTACACAACATTCTTTTTGAGAGCAAGAAAGATTCTAGAAAACGTCAGCCCCGCAATGTCAATGTCATCATGATTTCGCAAACACATGGTCTGACTTCTTCAAATTTGCCTCCTAAGTGTCTTAATATTTATTTTGTCGTTTTTGGATTCCTTTACTCAACCTCGATGGGCCTACTGCATATACTTATATATCCTTCTCAACGTTGCCTTCAAAAGTAACGTTGTCGGACGGCTTTGTTTAGAGCCGCTTGACGCAATCTTTGATGAGGCTTCGGGTATAGCTTTCTTTTGACCTCGAACAAAGCTTCGCTTAATTTCTAGCAATTAGCTCGGAGAAGTTTTCACCTATGTCATCGGTTGATGTCTTTGCATGTTCGTCGAGGTCATTGCTCAAAAGATTCGATTTGTAGGATCTTCTTTTTTTTTAACTGTATGCTTTTATTTTATTAACTTCTACTCTTGGATCTTCTTTTTGTTGAATCTTAAGTTCTATCACCCCTTGTCACGAGGTTATCACAATATACTCTACTACCTACGTGTTAAGAAAAAAATTATACATGTTATGACTCTTCGTTCAACATAGTCCGCTAATGACGCTCGAGCATACCAAAATACCATGATTAATAACTTTTAAAAATTTTCTAGCTAACAAGTTCAAACATCCGAAAACAAAATTAAGAAGGGCGTTTTATTTGAAAGGGAAGGCTTTTCGTAACACATGCTTGGCAATATCATTCTTTGTCCCTTAAACGAAAGAAAATGTACATTAGTACAAACATAATTTTAATAGAATTTTCAAATAGAAGATCACGTGCAAGGCATAATCGATCGGATATGTTTTGGGAAACAAAATTCTCTACATCGTCATTTTGACTAATAGTGAGCTGAGTAAGGTGTCGTCATCACGATTGCCGAGTACTTAGTGCTACTAGTAGACGTTCACAAATGCCTTACCTGTTCCGAATCGACTCTATTTGCTCCACCTGAACAGTCCAAAAAATGAAATAAAATGTGAGATATTGGTCATCAGGTACATTCACATTTAATTAATCAAAGTCGCCATTGCGATTCAAAAGAACAAGACTTTGATCAGAACGATAATTTATTTGAATGCTTGTCTACACGTCTCCATTCAGACTGGGGCGGTAACACTCAAGGCGTTCATCCTTTCAAAGCATTTATGCGTTAAGAGAAGATACATCTCTATATGATTTTAACGAGTCAGTGTAACTATGACATAAAGCCAGCATTGCCGAACGGCTATGGCGATTAATAGTTTTCCTCCCTCTCATTATATCATAATGCAGCTATGTGCTTGTGCTCATGTACTGCTACAACATGATTCTAGAGATTATCATATTCATTCATTCGAGTTCTTAAGTTGAAGGCGATCAGACAAAGAGCGATTTACTCATCATGCTAGGAGGACTAATTCCTATCTTGATGGGGAATCCGAAATTGATCTCAATCATCACATCGATTTCCACAGGTGGCTAGCGTAAAGTAAAGATAACATTATCAATCAATGGAAAGCGGGAGTGGACGTACCTTTATAGTTTAAGCTACATATCACGATTTGCCTTTGCACAGCACTCAGTCCATCGAGTAATTGCGGTCTTTAGGCATGGATTTTCCTCTTTGTTCGAACTAGGAGTACTATTTTCCGATTGCCCTCTCGTGGCTACCTCCGTAAGCCTATTTTGCATGGATTGTACACACTCAACTAGAGCCTTTTGTTCTGAAGAACATTTATCCTCGCAAGGACTTAATGGGGACGGCGCATATTGAAACTGGTTTTCGTTGGATTGTGGTCGCATAGTGCAAATAGAAGATTACAATATCACACATCACATGGTCGTTTGTCGATGAAAAATAAGTGGCCAGAAACGAAAGAGCAAATTATGGTGAGTAAAGAGCAAATATATTTAGAAACAATACCGGTACAAAACCTAAATAGCCTTTTAGTCCCGTTCCTCCTCCAAGAAAGAGAGTTTTCAACACATGAATACAAAAAGAGCAGGTAGTAACTAGTAACAGTTCAATACAGATCACATTATAAACCACCGCACGTGATCACATCCTTTTCTTGTTGTTAAACTTGATAGCTGAGTGTTGCCTTACCATCTGCATGATTTGCAATTTACTCGTGCGTAGGGCGTAAAACGTAAAATGTGTAGAGGGGTGTGAATTATTTGTGCTTGATGCTTGATGAATCTCTGTTGGCACTTCCTGTGGGCTAAAGGCGAAAGGCGAAAAGAAAAAATACGAGTCGTACACACGCACGCCTACCGAGGTGCCCGTGTCCCGTGTACCGTTGATACTTGATACATTTTTTCTCTCTCTACGTAAATTACGTAAGATACCACAGCTGATACCACTCATTTGACACCCTTCGTGTCAACTCAAAAAACTCGAACCTCAACTAAACCCGAACCTACCAAACTTAATCCGAACCCATCCTCTATGCATGACAGACGAACGAACAACAACGGACTCTCTCAGAGCTCAGAGCTCTCTCCCTGCAGGCTACGATCTCTCGCAGACAATTCCAAGACCAAGACCAACACCAAGACCAACACTAACACCAACACTAACACCAACACCAACACCGACACCATTTCCTCACTGCACAATACCTCACATCCTACAAATACACACCTCCACAATGACCGAAGACGTACAAATGGAAGAATCCTCCCCCAACACCACCTCTGATGATGCAGACTATGTAATGGTACAAAAGTCCGATGCCATGGATGACGATGAGGACGTGGCGGACCTTCAATCCTCCCTCGATGCAACCGTGGAACTCATTAAGAAGCATCAGCTGGGTGGGACCTTACAGGAGTTAGCACATATCGATGTTCCGAAGGTGCTTATATCGGATATTCTTGGTGAAGAACTAGGTCGGTATTCAATGGCAGCCGTTGCGATTAAGGAGCAGGCGATTTATAACTTGACCAAATTTTACAGTTTGACGGGTGGGAGCGAAGAGGTTGTGGGGATGCTTACCGGAGAGGCGTGCGGGGAGCTTTTTAAAAATGTGACCAAAGCTAAGTGTGCACGTGTGATTCGGCAGGTGTTGGATTTGGTGTGTGACCTTTTGCCGGATAACTTGGCCGTGCAAGAGGTGATATGTAGACAGATTATCGAGTGGTGTACGGAACAAAAACGTTCGTTTTTGAGGCAGAGGGTGGAAGCGAAATTGGCAACGGTGTTGTATGCGAAAGAGGAGTATGTGGACGCACTCAAGTTGATTGATTCGCTATTGACTCAGCTGAAGAAGCTGGATGATAAGCAATTACTTGTGGAGACACATCTGATTGAGTCGAAGATCCACTTTGCATTGCACGGGTTCCAAAAGTCAAAGGCCGCGCTTACTGCCAGTCGTACTGCAGCCAATTCAATATATGTCGGACCGAGAATGCAAGCTACGATTGACTTGATGTCCGGAACCCTTCATTGTGAGGAGGGTGATTATGATACTGCTCATTCCTACTTTCTTGAGGCGTTCGAACAGCTAGATCAGCTCGACGATACGGAACGAGCGCTACCCTGTTTGAAATATATGATGCTTTGTAAAACCCTAGATGCTTTGGGTAGAGCGTTGAAAATATCTGCAATTGGTGGAATAGGTAAGATTTCTAAGACGAAACTAGAAAACGGGCATTTCGAAACTTAACATTATTTTGTCTTCGCAGGGGCAAAAACGACGAAGAAGGACGTCGATTTGGGAAATATCATATCTCCGAAACAAAGCTTGAAATACGGAGGAGTGGACGTAGACGCAATGTATGCAATTGCGAAGGCAGCTTCGCGTCGGTCACTGGAAGAATTTGAAAGTGTCACTAATCAATACTTGAAGGAATTGCAAGATGATATGCTCATCAAACATCACCTAAAAATTTTACATGAGCAATTACTAGAGAGTAATCTAATTCGAATTATCGAACCATACTCCTGTGTTGAGATGCAGCACGTAGCAAATTTGATCAACATGCCTCTCATCACTGTTGAGAAGAAATTATCGCAGATGATCTTGGATGGCAAATTCAGAGGCATTTTGGATCAAGGAAAAGGACAACTACATGTATATGAAGAAACCGCGGGAGATATTGCAATGGAGAAAGGTCTTGAAGTGATCTCAAATATGGATGCAGTCGTAACAAGTCTTTTTGCAAGAAGTCAAATTTTGCGAACTGTTTAATCTGGTTCCTATTTTTTGGTGATGATTGCAAGCACACTCGTGCCGACATTAGTCGTCGAAAAATGATAATCTTTAGGTTAAGAGTTACATTGTGTGAATAGTGTAGAAAATGGACGCCTAACGAGAATAATCAGTAAGCATGTCTATACCATGGAAACACTAAATAGATTCCTTACGAAATGCAATTCATGCAGATACTTTGAAAAATGTTTACATTAATTCGTTCAATTAGTCATTTTCGATTTTACCTTACACCAATTTTTGAGATCATCTCTGAAAATGTATCGAAACATCGCTTCTTTTTATCATGAATATTCGAGTGTGTTCTCGTCCGTATTTCTCTTCTGAACACCATCGACGAAAGCACATACCGGTATAACAAATACAGGTCAAAGAGAAGCTTCTTTTACATCGTTTGTTTCACTTTTAATTTTTATCTTCTTTCTTGGTGGAGAGTTACTTGTTTTTGGTTTACTATTCGATATTTTCTTGAACAATTTCGTTGCTTCTTCAACTTGTAACACGCCATAAGCTATTAAAAGAATGGAAAATTATGTTATGATGATGCCGACGAATAATGATATTTATTTCTTGCTCACCTAAACACCACTCCTGGGCCATTATTGATTTGGGATTTTGCCGCAACAACGTTTCATAGAAAACCCGATCTCCAGCGCCACTTGTAGGGGTTGGGTGCTTCAAAACAAAGAAACAACATAGAGCCATTGAGAATTCTGATACTTTTTAAAATACATGAACGAAATTTTTACCTTTTGACCGGGCTTCAATGCTATTTTCTTGACTGCATTTTTCGGTTTTATTTCATGCCTTAAGTTTTCCTCATTTTTATCAGCACCGTTAGCAGCTTCCCCATCCTCTATTTTCACGTTCGCCATTCTATTACTTCACTTGTTTGCCAAAAGCCTGTCTTTGAACTACAGCGATACTCAATAGATGTTTGAACTGCACAAAAGTGTCTCCATCCTCACATGTTACTATGGGCTATGGGCTATGGGCTACTGGGCTAAACAGACAAGCAAATTTCGAGCTTTGGCTGCAATGTAATAGACGTTCGCTTATTGAGCTAAACTTATGGCGTCGGAATTTTCAGGAACTAGTTGGAATGTTTGGAATGTTGGAATCCATCCAAGGGTGAAGGGTGTCCTGTGCGGAACCACCCTTTAAAACTTTTCCCGAACTTTCGGCCACCCCTAGCGGAGGGGTGGCGCGGAACTTATCTGTGCGGAAATGTGAGGAAGATAATCTCATTGGCTAATACAACCCCTCAAATATTTTCCTCGTTCGCAGGTCATCGGGCCAAATCCACCCGACCGCAGAATCAAAATTGCCCCAACAATTTTTGTCACTTCATACACATCTGAATTCTGATTTCTAATTTCTAATTTTATCAATTGTTGAATTCAATTTACAACGTCTAAATTAGATTTTTGCAACGACCAGTGCGCAGCGAGCAACCGCCATTTTGCATCACAAATCACAACATACACAGTTTCACGACTACACTACAGATAAATGAAGAAGCCTGGTATGTTTTAATTTTTTATTGCCTTTTGGAGTTCGTTACTTGTTATGCGCAATGTTAAATGACAGAGGTTGGTCAATCACGATGACACATGGAACAAGGACTGTTTCACACCATAACGTCTTACTTACTGAAATTGGAGCAGTCCAATGCGTTGGAAATTGTGACTTCATTTTCTTTTGTAGAATCAAAATCCCTGATGATGGTAATGTCTGCATGGAAGTCGAAGTGGTAGTGTAGATTACAATTGTTGAAAGTAACCAAAAGATTTGGGAATGCCCACAAAAACGATTGCCCCCAACAAAAATACATCAGGTGGAATTACATAGTAGTACATATAATTGTACGTAGAATTACGCGTAAGTTTCTACGAACACGGGTCAAGCAAATTGCTGTACATGTATTAAAAATAGATGAACTTTAATCTTCTTTTTTTTCAAGCCGGCGATTATGTTTTAATCGACATACGTATTGAGCACGTATCGTATAGTTACTTTTTTTTTAAACTGTATGCTTTTATTTTATTAACTTCTACTCTTGTACCAGGTATAAATTACTTTGTAGTTACAACTCATCCTCTTCATCAGTTACAGATTCTTTAAACTGGTTGTGGTTGTGGTAGATCGATCGATACTTGTCGTGTGATTTGTCTTTATTCGTGTAAATTTATACGTGAGGCTAAGTTATCTAAAATATTTTTATAGAAACAGGCGTCGCGAACACCTGTAGCTTTTAGAAACTATTACGACGCAGTACCCAGACCTCCATCAAACTTGTCGAGCTATCGGAACACTCGTGTAACGACGCTTTGAATGGAGATTCACTGCTTACCGCACGTCGAAGTTCGCGGTGGTCTTCTTCGATCTCATCCATTTGCGCTGCCATCCAACCGGCCTGCTCGACTCGATCACGATGGGGTTGCATGATCTCGCACACTTCGTTAGTGCGAATGGTCGCAAGATTATGAGGCAGGACAGGTGGCAACGCATCCGTGTAGCTTCGGTTGTTGGAGTCTCTCGTAGCGGCCACTTCCATAATGCCAATGTATAAACATGTGGCCGAGTCTACGGCTTCGAGCTGCACGGCTGACAATGGGCCCTCGACTTTGAATATTTCTGAGAGATTGGCACAGAGTTTCTTCAGTTCGGCCTCATGCTGGAAAAGTGAAGTGCTGATTCCTTGCAGTCTCTTTACTGTAGAGGAAAGAACGGTAGCAACGCTGCCCAGACAGAGCAGCACGATCCACCAGTCCACCGTGGGCTTACACACGGGTTCCTTGGCGTTAAGATATTCAATAACTCGCACACGATGCGTCTTCAGACATGAAGTAACGCGCCTCATTAACAACCATTTTGTACTTACAAATTTTGGGCACGTCGCCTTCACCTCCGCCTGTAGATTCTGCTGGCGGTGAAGATAGCAGGCCGGTTGGACTGCAGCGCAAATGGATGAGATCGAAGAAGACCACCGCGAACTTCGACGTGCGGTAAGCAGTGAGTCTTAATTCAAAGCGTCGTTACGAGAGTGTTCCGATAGCTCGACAAGTTTGATGGAGGGCTGGGCACTGTGCCGTAATCGTTTTAAACAGCTACAGGTCTTCGCTGGCGGACTCGCCTCGTTGTAACACCTTTGCTGTGGAGTCAGACTTTTCAGTTATTGGAGCGGAAAAGAATGTTTACCGCGAGTCTCTGACCGACTTTTCGCTAGAATGAATTCGCAATGCTAAGCAGTTCGGGTCACTTCACTCACTGTCCAATGAAAGTGGCCTGGCGATCAAACTTGTCAACGTGGTACATTTGCATCACTTGATAGCTCGATATACTCGCGCTGTGTCGCCAGTTCTACTTGGAAATCGCATAGCTTACTTGACTATCGAAGAACATCGCCTTCTCTTCCATTGAAGAGCCTAGATATTCGCTCCATTTCTCGTGATGGGCACTGGAATGATGCTTCCTATACACATCGGTACGAAACGGGCGTCTGAACACCTGCACATTGGTCATGCGCATACATTTCGCACCTGGCTTGACCTCACGACCAAACTTCGAGCAGAAGTGACACGAAACGGACAGCACTCTGTTCGCCGAGTCGCGCTCGGTCACGACGAGCCAGTACTGTACATTGTGACCGCGTGAAACGGTGTTTGTAAGCCTTTCGGCATACTTGGCGACAACCGATATGGTTTGGGGTGAAGCAAAGGGCGGAAATAGGTGCGTCGGTGACACTCGAAATGGTATGGGGCGAAGCAAAGGGCAAAAATAGGTGGCGGGGAGGTGCCGCAAATATCGGGTTGTTCAGTTTCTATTTTTTTTGCTAAAATAGTGTACCGGTATATTTTTTAAAATATATAGAAAGTTTTTTAAAAAACTTCGACAATGAAAAATCACTTTTTTCTAAATTCTACCCATGGAGCTAATAAAGCCTCTCTATGCTCTCTAAAATTCGGGCATAGCGAAGATGTGGTATATTCGACTGAATCATCAACTTGAGTAACACAATAACAAAAAAAGAAAAGGAGAAATAAACAAAATGTGTTTGATCGGAGAGTTTCCAACTCATTACATGATCTTTTTGACATTAAATGTGAGCATGATGAAGACTAAACGTGTACATAGCCGCCTATTCATTGTAGTTTTGGCTCTTGTGGCATTAGCTCTTTTCCCCGCAGATGGTTTTTCTAGGAACTCCGCTTTTGTGGGTAAAACTATCGGTAGCAGAAGGAAGAATCATCAATCATGCTTTTTGAAGGCTATTCATGATCGAGATCTACCGTCAGATGAGGCTGATAAACCTTACCAAATATCCAGACGAAGTTGGCTTAGACGCTCTTCGTTAACATTCGTAGCATCAAATGAGATATTATCACAATTATTTAGAGGCGACGTTGCTTATGCCATGGACGATGTCGATGAAAATCCTCTTTGTGACTTGACGGTTTCGGCATTTCGCAAGGGCGACCGAATTGTGTATCTCATTGGCACAGCTCATATATCAGAAGACTCTGCAAAATTGGTAGGCAAAGTTGTTCGCAAGGTGCAACCCAACGCCGTATTTGTTGAGTTAGATGCCAAGCGAGTGAAGATGGGTATGAAGAATAGTAAAGAAGAAGAAGTCGAAGCAGTAAAGAGGAAAAGCGACGAACTAGATCCGCCGTCTTCCATTTCAAATAAAAAAGCAAAGTTGTTTGATCTAAAGGGAAAAGCGACTGAAGCGGCTGGTCAAGCAGTAGGCAAAGCAATAAGTGGTCTCTACAAGAAGTTGGAGGCACAAGGATTCAGTGCTGGTGAAGAATTTTCAATTGCCATAAAGGAGGGCTTAGCACTGAATCCTCCTGCTACGATTATTCTTGGTGATAGGGATGTTGACGTAACTCTTCAACACTTATCGTCAGCATTATCAAAGACTGACCTAAAGCAACTACTGATAGCATCAGAATCTGCTGAGTTACAAAATAAACTTCCCGAAAACGTGAAGCAGAAAGTAGATGCCGGAGGTGAACTCGATAAAGACCAAATGACAGTATTAGTCGAGACTCTGAAACAGAGGGACACAGTTAAAGTGCTAATGCGACAACTCCAACAAAGCGCGCCTGAGGTTTACATGGCCTTGGTTGGAGAGAGAGATATTTTCATGGCAGAAGGTCTTGATAAATTGTCCACAATGAATTGCACGGTAGCGGTAATGGGGTTGGCTCATGTCGATGGCGTAGAGAGAACGCTTGGTCAGTTTGGATGGAAAAATGCCCTAGATAATTGTCCAATTAAAATAGCCACATAAATAGCACGGAGTATCTTTGTGTGAGCTTCTTTATGAACACGTGAACATACCAAACTTAAATTGTACAAATGTACTGCATGAATGTGTCTCTATTATGCTAGTTATACTAAGTGAGAAAGATGGGAGAGATAAAATATTTCTTCAGATTTGTTCATGTTCATAAAAATAGGACCTGAATCCGATAGTCGTCTACGAGGGGATGTCTACGTTGCAACCTGGGAGCCGATATGAAATTAAAGGTGAGAAATGAAGAAAGCGCCACCAGTACCTAGCAAAAAAGTTACGCATCTACAAATCTAATCATCGTATAATAAGTATTACGTAATTGATACGTGGTAGCTGTTAACTCGCCAGCTGCCTTCAATAATAAAGTGCCAAGTGATTCCCATTTGCGTCACCACGAGATTTTTTTTCATCTAGAGGAGAAAGAGGTGTCATCAGATTTGCAAAGATTTCTTATGGAGAATGTCGGAGGGATCTAATTGAGGGATGATGTCATTGTGCCCGCAAAAACAATTTACGCTCGATTCAACTATAGTTTAGTCAACTGTTACAGCTTTTGCCAGGTTTCTTGGCGTGTCAGGATTTATTCCTCGAGCCACAGCAAGCTCGTAGGCGATGAACTGGAGGGGCAAGACAGCGCCGAGAGCAGTCATGGGCCCGTTACTTGGAACAATGATCGGATCACCATCCAAACCTTCCGCAAGACTTGGCCTATCAGTGATAATGGTGATATCTGCTCCACGTGCTTTTACCTATTGAAGAAGCATTTGTAAAATAATCCATTGTACTCTACGACCTTAACGCGAAAAAGGAACCTTACCTCTTCCGCGGCTGTCCTCATATGATGAGCATACTTATCATCCAAAATTATCATGATTATAGGCGTCGCACCAAACTTCCCTGTTTCATCTTCAATGAGAGCAAAAGGCCCATGCTTCAATGCTCCACCACTGTAGCCTTCTGCATGAAGGTAGCCGCATTCCTTTATCTTTAAAGCACCTTCGTATGCGACAGGCTCGGCATAGCCTGAAGGCGAGAAAAAGTATTAATATGGAACTTGAGTGATTAATATGTCAAGTGCCATTATAGTTTACCTTTGCCGAGAATAAAGCAATGTTCCTTATCTTTCAGCTTTTCTGCGATCTTTTTGCATTTTGACCGAGTTGCCATTGCCATCCCAAACGATATTGGCAATCGCATTAGACATTCTTTCATATTCTCGACTTCCTTAGAGTGCGTCGTGACGCCAGCGATTGCGTCTTTTGTCTGGCGAAACCAAAGAGCTATGAGAGCTAGTACTGTTACCTGATAAGAATAAAAACCGCAATTATCTATAAGAGATTGAATCGCTGAGGAAAAAAGAACTTGATATTCAACAAGAAAATCTTACTTGTGTTGTAAATGCTTTGGTACTTGCTACTGCATTTTCTCTCCCTGCATTTAAGTAACAACCGAGTTTAGTTGTTCTTGCAATTAGACTTCCAACAGAATTTACGACGCTTAATGCAGTGACATCCCTCTCCATTGCCGTTTTCACAACTCGATGTACATCCTTCGTTTCGCCACTTTGGGAGACGACAATTAGCCCTGTTTCTGAAGATTTCTTAGTGTTTTGGAAGTCCTTCCCGTCTGTCTCAGCAGCATCCATCGCGAAAACACTTTCGAAACATTCCAAGTTTTTCATTAATTTCTCTGCGTACAAAGCAGCGTTTAGACTCGTACCACATGCACTCAAAGTCATGTGCCTGATTTTAGATAAACTATCAATATTCTTTTCTAACCCTCCCAGCAGAACTCGATCGGGAGTAAGACGGCCTCCAAAACCTAGAGCGCGTGCGATAGCTTCTGGTTGTTCGAGACATTCCTTTATCGTCCAGTGAGGATGAGGGTCAGGTGTCAAAATAACGTCTTGCGTCGGTGCCAACTGAACCCTTTTCAAATCCAAAGTTCTACCGTCAGCGTGCAAAATTCCAATTTCTCCATCTTTCATCGCAATAAAATTTTTCGTTTCTCTATTGAAGGCACTAGTCTCACTGGCAATAAAAGTCTTCTCATCACTAACCCCTATCACAAGAGGGGAACCGTTGCACGCTACAACAAGATAATCAGGAGTATCAGTGCACATAATACACAATCCCCAAGTCCCATCACAATCTTTCAGAGCTAATTCAGTTGCATCCCGTAAAAGAGATGAATCCTTGTCACCCGCCTTCTTCTCCTCCAACTCAGCATAATAATGTCCAATCAATTTAGCAACGACTTCTGTATCAGTTTGGCCAGAAAAGACGTGACCTCGTTCAGCCAGCCACCTTCTCAACTCGTTGGCATTATTAATTGTTCCATTATGAACCAGTGCAATTTTCCCTGAAGAATCTAAATGTGGATGTGCATTTGCGTCCGTTTTTCCACCATGCGTCGCCCATCGTGTATGAGCAATACCCACCGTATGGCCAGTGCTCGCTTTTGAATGCTCTCGCACCAAATCAATCCCATCCGCATCGTTTTTACTACTGGCATACTTCGTCACAAACATCTGTTTATCGGACGAAATAGTAGCGATGCCAGCACTGTCATAACCGCGATTTTTCAGCACCGTGAGACCATCAATGAGAAATCCGCGTGCATCCACATTCTTCCTATTCGGTTCTGCTACAATACCCGCAATACCGCAGCACTTACTCTTATCCGATGATAAATAACTGTTGTAAGATACTCCGCCAGCAATGGCCAAAGCTGCCACTGCTGCAGCACCATAGAAATTGTCACGTCTGTCACCCGCTGACGTTGATGAAGATGAGGCAGTGACAACCGATGACAAAGCACGAATGGAGGATGGATAATGGATACATCTTAAATTGCGTGATAGCATGTACGTCGACATTATTTACAATGTTAGACTTGTGTTTATAGATGTTACAAGTGGGGACAGGTGAATGTTTTTATTTTTTGGAGAAGAAAAATGGAACTGATCGGAGGGTTGCAAAATGTTGCAAGTTGTGATCTCTTGTCACGATCGGAGGGTCTCCTTTGTTGACACGCGGGCGCACATTTACTCGCCTATCTTGTCGAAAAGGATCTGGACTTGTCGCCGCGTGTAGCGTGTACGATCGACCCATGATCCATGATCCATGATTTGATAAAATTACCATACATAGACGAGTTCCGATTCACGTGTGTATATATATCTATGTATTTCAATAATTCACGAATATATATATATGTGTATTCGAATATGTACATAACCACGATTCTCCATCGAAGAATCTTTTTCATGTTATTCGACTTCAAACTTCAAGTAAGAAACATCGCGAATTTCAAATAACAGGTGCGAAAGGTAGCTAAAAAAGCAAGCCATTGGGTGCGCCAGAAAGTGTACTGACACTGACACAAATGGTGCCCTTACGAAGCCCTTGATATTGAATATTAATATTAATATTCTTCCGTAGACATGAAAAATCTGAATAAAGTCTCGTATTCTTCTTTCATTCTTTGACATTATAATGGAAATCGTAATGACCACTTCAATGAAGGTTCAACAAGGTTGCAATCCTCATGTACATTATAATAAGCGGTCGATCTAAGATTTCATGACCTTGAGGTCAAACTTTTCATCACAGTGGGCATTAATTTTCGTATGACTCGTTCGACGTGATGTTTTTCCATCATTACCAATGTTTACTTATCGATGTGATGAGGCTCTCTTGTTTGTCTAAAAGTGAGAAACTACTTTCGTTTAACGGAGTAATTTCCTTATGTTTCACAACTAACGCTTCTTCATTAGGCCAACCTACAGAAGATGCTAATAGAGCAGCACCTCTGCTCGTACTTTCTTGAACTCCCTCAGCATCGACAACAACACATAAGCCGCCAGAAACATTTGCTAGCATTTTTCGCCACGTTGCATTACATTCCAAAGCTTTACCGCTTACAAGGATCACTATTTCATCATTACTCCACTTTTCCATTTCGGATATTAAAAGTCGGAGAACTGCTGAGATGCGCAGCATTACTCCTTCCATGGCGCAACACAAGAAATCGGCTTGGGTTGTTTTTCTCGAAAGTCCGTAAATCATACCCGTTGCTCCATCACGCCATCCCGTTGATCTTTCTCCCGATAAGAAAGGAAGCATGATAAGTTTCTGTCTATCCAAATCATTGGAATCAGCGCATATCATAGCGTATACCTCGTTCAAGCATTTTTCAAATGCATCGTCATCCGTCAAATTCATAAGTTCCCGAGCCCATTCAATAACGCTTCCTCCATCAGTTATGGCTCCACCTAATAGGACATGGTTTAAGTCGATTCTATAGCACCATAATCCAGGCGGGATCTCAAAAGATGAAGAAGCTTCGTCTGCACCTTCTCTCCCGAGCTTCAAAATTGCACGACATGCTGCCGATGTACCAATAGTAACAGCAATTCTATTTGTATTCGTTGCTTTGCTTCCTATGTTGGCACAAGCACCGTCTCCAACCCCAAGGTGAAGTTCAGCATTGCGAAGTTCTGGCCAGCGCTCGCCATATTTGCTCTTGTCTGAGATAAAGAATGACTCATTCCCTTTCTGAATTTTTGGCAAACAACCTCGACACTTATCTGGTAATATTACAGTGTAATCCCAACAACATTTCCGAAAGTTGAACATACCTGTCCAGCTTGCCTCCGCAAATGAGATTGGAATATCCGCCACATCAGATGCACCAGTCCATTTACTTATTAGAAAGGAAGAAATCGTAGTCCATAATTGAGGCAATTGACTTAATTTTTCAGAGTTTTCACACTTGGAATAAAAATTGATAAGCTGTGGCAGAGCGTATGACGAATGAATACAACACCCAGTCCTTTGACGATATTGTTCGTATTCATTTCCAAGCATTGCAATCAAGCGTCCACACTCTTTTCCTACCTCAGGCAAGTTACAGGCGTAACTTAGAGTACCATTTTCGACAATCTCGTCATCAGCGATCCCAATCAAATTCATCACAAAGGAGGATATACACAGTCTTACAATGGTAAATTCTTTAATTTTTTGTCGGATATTTTTCAAAATAGAATCAATACATGATTCTACAGTCGTAATTACCTGACTGATCCGGATACTACCTCCATTGGGATTTATCGCTTGTAACTTAGAAGCGATTGATGCAATTGGATGCAAGTTCAGGTCATAGGCAATACATCGTACGGAGCTACTTCCAATGTCAATCGCGAGGATGAACTTTGATGTATCTTTGGAGGAGTTGGCGCTATTCAAGGTATCTCCGTGCTGGGCCATCTTATCTCTTTCAAAATTTATTTTCGCCTAGGTTATCGATACCACAATGGCTTAATCCTTACGTGCTGTTGGTTAGTAGTTAGTTGGTATGTTCTTCTGAACGAGAGTAAATATTTTTCATGTTTGTTTTCTCATAAATATGTCAACCCGCATCATCGCAAGATAGTCGGAGTGTTGGGGGTTGAAATGAATTTGGCTATTTTGCCACTATGACAGTTTGATGATGGCTTAGTACAACTATAAAATGTACCATATTTAGGTAATGGAGCGATTGAACAAATAATCACCTCATTACTTGGTTTGACATATTCATTTTGTAATGAGAGAAGTGGTTATAAAGCAGGACTGTTTAAAACTCTAAAGCATTAGTCTAGGGACACCCCTAACTGTATATATGTGACACAATGCTCCATCATTTACGTGAAAAGTTCAGCAGTGTTGAAGGCAAGAAATCTAAAATAAGGTACAAAACGTAATTATTTTTTCCAACGTTTAGTTTACGGGGCCTCATCCTTCATCTTGCGCAACCTGGCAACAGTACTTCTAACAGTAACAGCGGCGGCAGTATTGAGAGTGTATGCTCCTCCGGCTATAGTCTTTTTGCACGAGTTGCAGCCCCAGATACCTGCAGCAGAACGTTTAACACACATTTTTCCACAAAAAGGGCACTTGTAAGTAGCGTGCTGTGAAACCTCGATCTTACGAATGACTTTACGCAAAGTGGAACCGTAACGGGTTCCGTACTTTCCAGTAATTCCTACCTTCTTGGTGCGCTTGTTTACCATCTTGAGTCTGTAATAAAGTTATCGAACGAACGAAAGTGAAAGTTAGCAACATCTGTCTCTAAAATGAACAATAGAGTATTGTGGGGTCAAGTATAGCATAGAACGCTTGGGATGCAGTATGGACGATGACGATTAAAACAGCCTCCATCTCCCGTCATCGTCACGTGCACCGTACTGTACGGAGAATGACGATTAGAGCAGCCTCCCCACCCCTCTACTTCAGTCACAACCACATACCCCGTTCAGCGTCCTGCTTCTTCGAGCCTAAATATTCCGATTCAAACGACTTGCCTTTATATATATATAGCACTGGAAGACAACAAAGCAAAAGGATGCTTGAGTGCGCCTCTTCTTATCGGTAGCTGCGCAACATGGGAAATCTACTCTAGTACAGCGGTAACTTTATAAATTCGTAAAATACGAAGTTTAGCTATACAAGACACGAATTGACAGAAAAAGGCTGAAACAAGATACTCGTACATGTATTAATATTAATAACAGAAAACATCGTGCTTGAGACGACCTAATCACCACCATCTAACCGGTAGTGTACACAACTATCCTGAATCCTTGACGTATCTTAATTCTTTTGTGGAAGATGGGTAGACGAGGGCGAAAGAAGAGGACATCAAACGACGGAACGATGGGCAAAGGCGGCTTTACGTCGGCACAACTTGCACTAATTGAAGACTATCTTCGAGCTTTTAAGGAATGCGACGATGAACCAGTCGAAAATGAAGCCCATACAAATCATTATTTTACCAAGTGTACACGCATATCTGATGACGTGCTGTTTCCTAAGTTGGTTCGAGATGACACATTTTTTATTTGTCTTCCAACGTGTTTGAGTAGTAAGCAACGGAGGTGTGTCCATGAAATATGTACTATTGTTGGCTTATTTCACGATAGCATAGATGTGCCTGAAGAAGGTGATACTCCAGATGGACGTGCGTGTGTGATTGCACGAAGATATGATGCTTTTAATGCTCTGCTAGATTCTGGTCAATTGGACAATTCTTCTGCGTCAAAACGTCAATTACCCGTTAGTATTCGAATGGTGAAGCCATGGTTTTATCGTCGTCATACGAAATCGAATGGTATTGACACCAGCGCAGTTATCAGTCAAAGTCGTAAGAATTTTCCTTGGAAAGAAGATATTTTTGTTAGAGCTCATACGAAGAAACAATGTGAAGATGTCTTCAAGTTCATGAATAACGAGAAAAATATACAAGCTTTTTTTGAGCTTCACGAGAGCGTTAGCAATAATTTTGATTTATCGTATGTAATGGATATAGAAAGTACGCCATTTCTTTTTGTTGACACACCTTCTAAACTCATGCAATGTATAAAAGAAGTTCGTTCTCACAAGTTTATCTCCTTCGATCTTGAAATGTTCAATCGTTCGAAGTTCTTTGGTATTACATGTCTCTTTCAATTGGCGACAGTTGAGAAAGACTATGTCATTGATGTTCTTGCACCAGAAATTTGGGATTTGGTTGGTGCTTATCTAGGTGACATCTTTTCCGATCCGACGATTACAAAAATTGGCCATGGTATTCAAGGAAACGACACAACATCACTTCATAGAGACTTCGGGATTATTGTTGTAAACGTGTTCGATACATGTAAGTTGTAGTTATATTTTCGTTTACATTCAGTAATGAAAAATTATCCTTATTCAAAACAATATAGACGAGGTGGCAAAAGAGCTTAAATTGAAGTCTTTAGGGCTTGCTGGTTTGTGCGATTATTATGGACTTCCTTCCAGCGAAGAATATAAGCTTTTAAAAGAAAAGTTCCAACGTGGGGATTGTTGGCGAAGGCGTCCTCTACTAGAGCCTATGATTCAATACTCGAGGAGAGATGGTAAGACTACACCAGTCAAGCTTCATTTATGGTAAAACGCTAATATCACATCATGTCCTTTTTAACCAGTACGATACTTGATTCATCTTCGAGCTTTAATGATTCGCGATTTATTCAATGCTTCCTCTCTCCAATCAACGGCTACTTATTCTGAAGAAGTGCAAATAAGCAGCTCGGTGGATAACGATGAAGGTTTAAATGCGCAATTGAAATTAGATGATTACGATTGGATTAATCATAGCCATGTCTTTCGCAGATGCCAAAAGAGTTGTTTACGAATATATTCGCATAAAGACGAAAGCGGATCTCAACAGAATCCCCTTATAACGAGAGCTGTTAAGCGAGGTCTCTGGTCTACGAAAAAATCGAATCTTCTTTATCACCTTGATACTTGGCGAAGAGCTACTAGTTGGAACGAAGAAATTCTTCCCGCCAGTCTGTGTTCTTTGGAATTATTGATTTCTATTGCAATCACATGCCCTCAAACAGAAAACGACATTCGAAAAATCAATAACCTTTTACCAGAACTCTTATCATCGGAGACAGGTTATATTCAAGAGGTATTACAGATAGTTAAGAGGCACTGTGCGCTCGAAGATGGATCGCATTTCTTTCAGAAGTCACATTCAGTACATCTAGTTTTTTCAGCATTTGTTTTCATATCAGTCATCATAAATAAATTTACATAAATTCTTCATAAATCCTAACATTTTTTAATTTACGCATTACTTGTAAAGGGAAAATTTATACAGATGTTATGTCATTGATAAATTATTTCTCTCTTGACTTCGAAGTATATTGCTATGAAGCGATTATTGATTTGATACAGGTCGACATCGATTTTTATCTATTTTCTAATTCGAAAAGTAAAAAAGTATTTTATTATTTTAGCTCTCGCACCATCCACATGATGTGGGTTTTCGTAATCATGTTAGATTTTTCGCCGTAAAACAACAAGAAACAAACATTTTCAAGGATGGACCGTAACAAGTATATTTGCGCTGACGACCGTTGCAATGAATGTCCCTCCTTAATCGAGTTGCCGATTGCAGATTTGAAAAAGGCAGGAACGTCATTGGAGACAACCCGCAGAAATAACACTGGAAAAGATGAGAAAAGGACTGCCACTCTGCCAAAGCTAATGCTCATGGAACTGCCAAACGAGTTGTCGTTGGAACAATTTGTCGCAACGAAATCAAGAATTATGAGTACTAAAATGGTAAATGGGGGGAATCAAGCCAGATTGGTTACTGAACGTGATGGTAGTTATGATATAATTAAGGTGGAAACGTCGAATGCACTCATCATGGTTCCACCCATCGAGAAAGGTAGTACTAGATCTACATTGAACCACGACGTGAGAAACAAGAAACGGCCAAGGAAGAAAGGTTTAGTTTCAATGCCAGCTAGGAAAGTGGACTCTTCATTTATGGAACTTCACAGAGTGCACATTGACAAGAGCCAGCTCAACGAAATTCTTGCGTCGACGTGCTTATATGACCCATACAATTCAAATCATCAAAACGCCTATGACTCTTCGAACTTTGGGCTATCGCTTTCGGAGCTTTCTGCGAAAGTTTGTGTTTCACAGAAAGAAGTTTACGAGGGGTTGGAATCAATGGAAGTCTTCCGTTCATGTTCAGACTATGCAAACGCCAGGTATTTTATCATTTCTGAGGAAGCCATGCAAGATTCTTGTGATGCTATCATTTCTTCATTAGTCGAAAAAGAGATAAACGTTCAACATTCTACAGTTAGGACTCTTCTGGATGCATCGATGGCGATGCTCGAAGAGCAATCGTCTAGCCATGTCGAACGAATGCATGATGCGAGGAACATAATTTGTCATAGCTTACATCTATTACGTAGAGGAGTCTTTCAATATGATGATCGTTTTTCAGATGAATCGAATTTAAATTTGGATACAAAGAAGCTCGCACGCACTGTTGCGCATCAGATTTTTCATTCTAAATCCGAACCATGGTGTCAGGAAGCCTTTTTTTCTGAGTGGATTCGTCGTATGCCTGAAGTAGAAGAGTCGTTTGTTCCTTCACTTGAGTTGTTGAAGGGCATAGCAATAGTTGAAGAGATCTTGAATGAAGATACTCAAAAATTATTTCTAAAGTATGTTCCGGAAAAAAAGCTACCGTTCAGAGTGTCTGACCGATTCGAAATACTATTTAAGCTAAGAAGCAAATGGGCTGGGGCTGATCTCGAGCCATATCTTTCCACAATTATTGAGAAATCTGAAAATTCTTTATCAGAAGTACTTCTTCTTCACACCAGAGTTGCGACACATAATGGCAAGAAATGGCATACAAAGAAATAAGTTTTATTATGTCGACATGTTTGCGATGGACTCTTTCAACTATCGGACGCACTGTTTTACGTTTTGTGATCACATTTAACTCGATCTATTCTTCTTCAACCGTTGTATTGGGCAGATCCCTGTCGTCTATTATCGTGCGGAAGAATTATACGTTGTATCAAATGCAACTCTGGGTTGTTACAAGTGACGTGTGTCAATTATTACTTTCACTTGCATAGTATTAAAGAGTGATATCGGTTGTAAGGGATCTATTTGAAGGACAAATCTGATTTATGTTTTGATAGATATATTAACGTGTAAGATGCTCGAAGCTGTACATGACGATCGATAAGAATGGTCTTACTTGTGAAATATACTTCGATGCATTAGAGCCGCGTACAAAATCCGTGCCCTTAAGACTTTTCACTGCTAATCACCTGCACTAGAGGTTCTAGCAACATATAACTTTAGAATTAGCCCTTTTTGTAAATATTGATCATTCAACACTATCGCCTTTATATGAATTTTCAGCCATAGGGTTTCGCAGTCTTCAATACAAACAGATTATACGTGATTGTACCCCAAGACTGATACCATCATGAAGAAAAAACATTAATTCATTTAAAAACTTGACCATATGACTTAAATTCCTATAGAAACTACCAAATAAATCCTAGTTTATGATTCTTCTTCGGAAATCTTATCATATATGATGGAATCTACTGAAAGCGGACCAGCTCCATTAAACCAAAAAGTTAGAAATATAAGGGAATAAAGCAAAGGCTCTTCAAAATCGTAGGAGTAATTTGAAACGTGCCCAATAGGAAACCCCTGTGCACCAACAGAAGATAAGTGAAAATAAACTGCCCCAAACATGGTCAGCATCAATGACAAGGCAGCAGGTCTCGTTAGGAAACCAATAGCGAAGAATGCCCCACCAAAGAATTCAATATAATCATGAATAGCCGACCATAAGTCAGGGTTGCCAGGCAAAAATCCAAAATAAGGCTTAATAATGTAATCAACAAAACCTTGGAATTCAGGAGTCCCAAAGTTTGCGGGACCGATTCCACCTATCGTAAAATACATGTCAGATATGATTGCACGATAAGTTCCATACGATTACAAACCTTCGCTACCGTGATGGATCATCAGAGCCCCTGTCAACACTCGAAGGGGTACCAATGGAACGGAATGTATACCATTCCAATTTGTTACTGTCTTAAAGAGTTTAGGTCCAGTAATGCGATCCCAAGTCGTTTCTTTCTTTTCATCGTCACTGACAGAACTTCGAAAGGCACATCCAGAGGAAAATGGCCGGGCATGCACATGAGGCTTCGACGTAATGAAACCATTCACTGCAACAGTAGTCGTTAGAAGACCCACAAGAGTTGACGAGCTTTTCATTTTATTTTTAGAACCGATGGACAAATAATTATCAGACACTTTTTCAATTTTGTATGTTGTGATAAGATATGGTCGGCAATCGCAGATCTATCCGTCCAATGTTTTTTACACTTTGTAGATCTCATGTTTAAAATGTACTCTCTACGTGTTCAACATGACGTCAGATCATTGGCAATTGCGAACTCAAAATTCATCACGAAAAAATATCCCAGAGTCGTCTTGATTTCCATGTTCAATAAGAAATGTAATTTATTGAATTTGAAGCCATGTTGTATGCATTTCTGTCTATCCTCGTAACGATTGCAACCTTAAATTTAGCGGATGGGTTGCCTGTATCAAGCAGCGAAGTAATGAACTATCAGCATATCAATGGATTGAGTGACATTTTCAAGACGTCGACTCCGACCCAATACAAGACTATCCTATTGGATATGTGGGGTGTCATGCACAATGGGAAAACGCCATACGAAGGTGTTTTGGATACGGTGAAGCAATTAAAGGAGTTGAGTGGTATTCGCCTTGTTATTTTGAGCAACTCTTCCAAACGTAGGGATCACAGTGTGCGAATGTTGGGAAAACTGGGGTTCAACGTTGAAGATTTTGATGATATAATAACAAGTGGGGAAGTTTCTTACAGAATGCTTTCTGGCGACCAAAGTTTGGAATGCGAAACGTGGTCTGTGATCTCGGATATTATTTCTAGCGAAAAGAAGGAGAAAAATGTGTTTGTTTGTGGAAGTGGCGATGGCGATGAGAAGTACTGCGAATCTGCTGGTTGGAATCTAGCACCTATTTGCAATGCAGATTTGATCGTAGCTCGGGGAACGTTTACCTTAAATGATGGCGTTGACGTTATAGCAAAGGACGACGATGAAGAAAAATACAATAGAACCCTCAACGAAATTCTCTCTCAGGCTGCTTTACGAAAAGTACCTATGCTCGTTTGCAATCCCGATAAAGTACGACCAGACGAAGGACTCCCACCTATGCCAGGTGCGATTGGTGATCTCTATGAAGATGCTCTTGGTGGTGGCAACGAGTCTAAAATGCTTGTGAAAAGGATCGGAAAACCTTTCAAAGAAGTTTATGACCTCGCATTGAATGGCGATGATCCATCTTCTGCCATCATGATAGGGGACGCCTTGGAAACAGATGTAACCGGTGGAATGAGTATAGGTTGCTCCACTTTGTGGGTTGTGAACGATGGAATACATTCACCCGATGTGTCGTCTAGGGGGGTTGACTTTGAACCGGCAGTTGAATCAGTGTTACGAGAATTTAACGAAGCAAAAGAACAAAAGTTATCGCCATCATTTATAACACCCAGATTCCAGTGGTGAATACTGGAATAATTATTTAACATTTTAAAAGTTGGGATCAAGCTCGTTGCCTTCTTTATCAAAAACAACCGGTAGTCCCCTATTGCGGTCGAAATCAACTGTGCAGCCAAGAACTTTCATGAAAGCACTAGCATGAATAAATAAAAACAGGTTTTTATCTAGAGAAACTGGTTCGTCCAGTTTCTGCACCTCTGCGGAGGTAACAATTTCAAATGACAATACCATTCTTGGTTCTCCCCCGCTATGTTGTTGATACTTAAGCATTATTCCAGCTGCTTCTGGTTTGGATGATAGTGCAGTCAAGAAGAACCTTTTCGCTAAATCAGTTATTTCGACAGGATCTTTACGAACAGAAATCCTTTTCTTAGCCAAGGGCTTACCATTTTCCGTTTCAGTGAATGAATATTTACCTAATTTCGGATCACTATCAGTATGGAAAAACTTCTCTCTGTAATTCAGAGTAGCGAAGCATGCTTGAGGGAGCATGTTGGGATAGTGTTGCCGCGAGCAATGTTTCCTAACTATCCTGCTTTTTTGATATTCAAATAGCATCGAAGTAGTCCGATTTATTGAACGCCTCCATAACGAAACATTGTTCATTTTCAACTGTATTCGTCTGAGTCGTTTGGGAAAGTCAATGTTGAGCGCTTCGAGTGCCCCACGCAACCAGTACCTTTCTTTTAAACTTGTGTCTTCTATACTGCAATCACAAAAGAGGCTATTAATGTCAGGTGCAGCTAATAAGCGTAAATATTTACATCAGGGCAGACCCACTTGATTATGTAAGACGGACATCGTCATCTCGCCCTTACCTTTTACCAGAATAAATGTATTACCAGTAATAACATCTCTCTCTCTGGTAACAGAGCTACCGATAGACGATAGACGGCAGTTCCGCGAACGAACACGAGAGACGAGAGATGCATGTGAAGAATCCATCATAAACAACGTTCGCTTAAGGCTTCGCATAAAAATTGTCTGTGCTCTGTCCTCTGTCGTCCACCCAAGCAACTATCTCTCTCGAGTCTCGAGTGCAATGTAGTTGAAGACAGTAGAGAAAGAAAAATAGCAACACAAGAAAAACAGGAAGAAGAGGATCAGCAATTATTTCGAGAAAGTCAACATAGATATTCCATTTCTCCTCTCACGCAGAAGTATACGGATTATATAACGTTTGACTCGAGAGTTCCTTACTGAAAATCGTTCACAATTGAAAAGGTATAATAGAGATGGATGATCATGTCGAAGAGAGCAGAAATTCTGCACACGAAAGTGAAAAGAAGTCCGGAAAGAAGAACCACAAGAAATATCGTAGAGATAAACCATGGGACACTGATGATATCGATCATTGGGCTCCAATTTCGTGGAATGCTGACGAACTTCCACACAAGCAGCTTCTTTTAGAGGAGTCAAGTTTTGCAACTCTATTTCCGAAGTGAGTTGATGGTTTCCATCTATAGTCTTAATTCTCAGTGAGAGCTCATATTTATTGTCAACTTTTTGTCCATTTTAGATACAGGGAAATGTATTTGCGTGAGATCTGGCCTGTTGTAACGAAGGCTCTTGACAAAGTCAAAATATCATGTGCGCTTGACTTGGTCGAAGGTAGCATGACAGTTCGTACAACCCGCCAGACGAACGATCCCTATATTATTTTGAAAGGTATGAAACCATCACCACGAAATTATGGGTGTAAAAAAATAACGATTTTTTGTTTATTCATAAATTCATAAAGCTCGTGATGTCATAAAGCTTTTAGCTCGATCTATTCCGGTCGCACAGGCATTGAAGGTATTGAATGATGACGTTTATTGCGATATTATTAAGATTGGGGGTATTGTACGTAATAAGGAGCGTTTTATCAAGCGAAGGCAGCGACTTGTAGGTCCAGATGGTGCAACTCTAAAAGCTTTGGAGCTGTTGACGGAATGTTACATTCTTGTTCAAGGTAATACAGTTTCTGTAATGGGTTCTCACAAGGGCATTAAACAAGCACGACAAGTTATAATTGACTGCATGAAAAACATCCACCCAGTTTACAACATAAAGCAGTTGATGATTAAGCGGGAATTAGCCAAAGATCCGAAGCTTGCACATGAAGACTGGTCAAGATTTCTGCCGCAATTCGCTAAAAAGAATGTGCAAACGAAGAAACAGAAAAAAGGTGATAAAGCCGGCAAAAAGCGCGAGAAGAAATTATACACGCCATTTCCTCCTGCACAGACTCCAAGCAAGGTCGATCTACAACTTGAATCTGGAGAGTACTTTTTGTCAGAACGTGAACGAAATTCGAGAAGGATGGCTGAAAAGGCAGAACGTGCTGCAGCTAAAAAGAGGTCGAATAAAGAAGCACGCGAGAGCGAATTTATCGCGCCCCAACCTAAGAAATCGATCAAAGGCAAATCAGATAATGGCATTCAAGCAAACAATATTGATATTGAAAAATTCAAAAGCAAGCTCAAACGCACAAACGAAAAGAGAGTCAGCTTTCAAAACAATGTAGCGAATTTCGTTGAGCTCGGCGAAGCCCCTGGGAAGAGAAGGAAGAAATAATGTTTGTAACCTGTGGTGGCAAGTAGTAATCGTTGCCTCGATCACTCGCAACAATTCAATTCAATCGACGCTTTTTGCTAGAATTTTTGGTATCATTGCCGAGACAGTCTAGTGATCTAAGACCAGATTTAAGTCCAGATATTCAGATACAACCTTGTTCTATTTCAATCTACACTATAATTACAGAGTGGTACAATAGTAGAAGTAAATAAAATAAAAGCATACAGATCAAAAAATTACAGAGTTGCTATATATACTTCGAAGTTTTTATAAAAGATATACTCACGTGTCACATATGTTCACAATTCGAGCAGAGTACAACTAAGAGTG